>Ga0180007_10000571_pt1 | contig 59220 bp, 51 predicted proteins | sample MM_PC_MetaG_FD_121122 | JGI IMG/M metagenome (GOLD analysis project Ga0180007, IMG submission 121122) | Groundwater microbial communities from the Aspo Hard Rock Laboratory (HRL) deep subsurface site, Sweden - MM_PC_MetaG | ecosystem: Environmental > Aquatic > Deep subsurface > Groundwater...
GTAAGACTGCCATGATTTTTGTTGATTCGCACGTCCATCTCTATGATTGCTTTGATGTCGATTTCGTCTTCGATTCCGCCTTGAAAAATTTCCAGGAGGCCGCAAGGCAATATACGAGTGAGCCGCAAGCGTCCTCCTATCTCCTCCTCTTGACAGAATGCGAAAAGGACAACTGGTTTCAGCAACAGCTGGCTGCTGGTAGAGATTCTGGCCAGGGGCAGGTGACAATTGGTAAAAAATGGTACGCTATGGGAACAGGCGAGGCAGATTCTCTGCTGGTTTGGCGGCCTGATTCTCCAGAACAAAAGATACATCTCGTCGCTGGTCGGCAAGTCATCACCAGAGAGAAGATAGAGGTCCTTGCTCTTTTTCTGAATCAGAGCCTCAGCAGTGGTATGTCTCTGCCTGAGACCGTTGACGCCATAAGACAAGCCGATTCCATTCCTGTTCTACCCTGGGGGGCCGGTAAGTGGCTGGGGAAGAGGGGGGAAATCCTTAAGGAGTTTCTCTCGGGTCAGAGAAAGGGGAATCTCTTTTTAGGGGATAATGGCGGGCGTCCACAGTTCTGGTCAACTCCAGACCTGTTTGACCTTGCTGAAAAGAAAGAGATCCTCGTCTTGCCGGGGAGTGATCCCCTTCCCCTTCCCAGTGAGGCTGCCCGGATAGGCAGCTTTGGGTTTTATCTGCATGGGGATTCTCCTTATGGAGATTCTCCGACACTCTTTCTCAAAAAGGCTTTGCTGTCGTCAGAGATACGCCCTGTCCCTTTTGGCCGTATGCAAAAAAACAGTCTGTTTCTATTCAACCAGCTTCGTCTTCGTCTCTCAATTTAAGTTTTAGCGGAATCGACCCATGCCAACACGTGATCTTACAAAACTCAGCGCAGATATTCTCGATGTCCTTGTTATAGGGGGGGGCGCTCATGGGGCAACGATCGCTTATCATGTCTCCAAGGCAGGGTATCGTACAGCCCTGGTAGAGAAAAATGATTTTTGCGGTGCCACGTCAGCAAGCAGCCTGAAGATCCTGCATGGAGGCCTTCGCTATCTTCAGCATTTAAATATCAAGAGGATGCGACATTCCATTACGGCCAGGCGAGAGATGATGGGGCTTGCCCCCTATCTTGTACAACCTCTAGCCTGTATGATGCCGCTTTATGGAAAGGGCTTGCGTGGGAAAAGAGTTATGCAGGCGGCACTGTTTCTTAATGATTGTATAGGATGGGATCGGAATGACGACCTGCCTCCTGCTATTCATTTACCTAGAGGACATATTGTCTCTGAAAAGCAATGTCGGCAAATCATACCTGATATAGAAAGTGAAGATCTGCATGGTGCTGGTGTCTGGTATGATGCACTGGCCGTGGATACGGAAAGATTGATTCTCGAGTATATACTAGGCAGCATCGACCATGGGGCAATGGCTGTCAATTATGCAGAGGCAAAGGCTGTTGCAAAAGGAGACGACGATCTCTATCAGGTGACCATCCAAGATAGGTTAAACAATGAGACCCATCAGCTGAAAAGCAGATTTATTGTCAATGCCTCAGGGCCATGGCTTGAGCAGAGTATTCAGGCTTCTAAGAAAAAGGATACAAAACAAAGATGGGCACTGGCTTTGAACATTGTCTCGAGAAAGAAAATATTTACAGAGTATGCCGTGGCCTTGGAAGGACATGGGAAGTATGAAGACAAGGATGCAATTATAAAAAGGGGGAAACGGCTTTACTTTTTTGTCCCCTGGCGCGGCCATACTATGATAGGCACGGAATATAGGGAAAGTATCGCAGATCCGGATGATTTAGAGGTGAAACGTGAAATGATCCAGAATATGGTGGAGGAGGTAAATGCTATCTATCCCTCTGCTCAGCTGACATACGAAGACATCTCTTTTTTTCATGCCGGCTTGTTGCCAATGCGGAGTCAGTCGGAAGAGAATACTATTCAAATGGAAAAAAATTCGACTTTTTTTAGCCCTGAAATTCCAGGATTCAGCAGGGTACTTTCCGTCAAGGGAGTAAAATATACCACTGCTCCCCATATAGCCCATGAGATTCTAAAGGTTATTCAAAAACAGATCCAACCTGAGTCTGGTACGGTAACGGCAAAAAAATCTCCCGGTATTGCTACACAATGGAACCCTGTCCAGTTGCAATGTAAGGGGTTGCTCGAGAGGAAATATGGACGAAGGGCGGTACACATCCTTTCTTTTATGGAGAATGAAGAGGATTCTGATATCTGGATTGACGAAGCTTCAAGCTTGTTGAAGGCTGAGGTGAAGTATCTGCTAAGTGAAGAAATGGCTTGTAAACTGGCAGATATCGTTTTGCGCAGAACGGGACTGGGGACTGCAGAGTATCCTGGGCGCAGGGTGCTTGAAAAATTAGTGAATTACATGGGGGGGATGCTTGCTTGGAACGAGGCACGAAAAGAACAAGAAATAGAGGACGTCCTGCGTCGTTATGCTCCCTTAGTTCTGCAAGAGTCTTAGCTGCAGCATCATATTTTTTGGGAAAGAGGGGAGAGGCAATTGGTACCACAGTTACTAGAAACCGCTGACATTGAAACCGCTTCAGATGATTATGCATCTCGTTTCGCAGGTCCTGTAGGCAACTATTTTTTAGATGTTCAGGCGCAGCTAACGCTTGATCTGTTGCGTGATTTTGCCGGTGCCTCAGTGCTTGATGTGGGCGGTGGTCATGCGCAATTGACTACACCTCTGGCAGAAAAGGGCTATAAGGTCACAGTTACCGGTAGTGCTGACTGCTGTCGGGCGCGACTGGACAGGTATTGTGAGAAAGGAAGTTTTACCTACCTGACGTGTGATAGTCTGCACCTGCCTTTTGCGGATAATCAGTTTGATGTGGTCATGGCCTTTCGTCTCTTGCCCCACGCAGAGAGATGGCAGGAGCTGATCAAAGAGATGTGCCGGGTTGCCGGCAAGGCTGTTCTCTTTGATTATCCGGACAGGAGAAGCGCAAATATCTTGTATGATCTTCTTTTTGATTTGAAAAAAAATATGGAAGGGAACACCAGGACCTATACACTTTTTTCCAGAAAAGAAATACACCACGAATTGGGTGCAAATCATTTTGAGCCGCCACAGTTCAAACCTGAATTTTTCATGCCCATGGTTGTGCATCGAAAAGTAAAGAAGCCAGTGATTTCCCGATCAGTAGAAGCTGTTTTTCGCCTGACTGGATTGACAAAACTGTTTGGCTCTCCGATTATTGTTCGCAGTGATGCGAAGTAGTCGTTACGTTTACGGATATCGATTGTTTTGAATATTCTTCTTCTCGCTCCCCAGCCTTTTTATCAGGAAAGGGGTACCCCGATCGCGGTAAAACTCCTGGCTCAGACCCTCGCCGAGCAGGGACATCGGGTCCACCTGCTTGTCTTTGCCGAAGGTGAGGAGATCACTCTTCCTCACGTCACCATTCATCGACACATCTCAATCCCCGCAATATCCAATATTAAGCCAGGATTGTCTCTGAAAAAGCTTATTTGTGATTTCTTTCTCTTTTTAAAGTGCGTTCAGCTGGTCCGAAAACATGACTTCCAGCTTGTTCATGCAGTAGAAGAGTCTGTTTTTATGGCTCTTGTGGTGAAAAAGATATTCAAGCTGCCCTATGTCTATGACATGGACTCCTGTATGTCCGTGCAGCTCGTAGATAAGTTTCCATCTTTAGGACCGGTGCGCCGGATAATGGAATGGCTGGAAAAAAAGGCCATAACAGGCAGTATTGGGGTGATTGCCGTATGTAAAGCCCTTGAGGATATAGTTCAAAAATGTGCTCCTGGGAAGCTTGTTGCCAGGCTTGAGGATATAACGCTGCTTGCAAGCGGAGGTGAGGGGCAGGAGAATCTCCGAGAAGAGCTGGCTATAAGCGGTCTCATGATCATGTATGTAGGTAATTTTGAGAAGTATCAGGGCATTGATCTGTTACTCGCCGCTCTGAAAGAGGCGCTGTCCACAAAGACCGATCTCTCTCTTCTCTTGATCGGCGGCAAGAAAGAAGATATTGAGTGCTATAGACAACGAGCAAAGGAATTGGGCATTGAAGCAAATGTCTTTTTTTGCGGCCAGCGTCCAGTTTATCAACTGGGGTATTACCTCACTCAAGCAGATATCCTTGTCTCTCCCAGAACGCAGGGGAATAATACTCCGATGAAAATTTATTCCTATCTTGATTCCGGGATACCTGTTCTGGCAACCAACTTGCCAACCCATACCCAGGTCTTGGATGAGGAAATTTCCTGTCTTGTGGAGCCAACACCCACAGGTATGGCAGCAGGGATCCTTGCTCTTGCTGAAGATACGATGTTGCGGGAAGGTATTGCCGCTAAGGCCAGGATACGGGTGGAGGAGGAGTATTCTCTTCCTGCCTTTCAAAGGAAGCTGAAAACATTTTACGAAAAGTTGCAGGACAGACTTGATTCAGGTCTGTAACGCCTGAAGGATAGAAGATATGTGTGGAATTTGCGGTTTTAATTGGCAAGATGAAGAGTTGATCAGGCGGATGAACAGTCAGATCATTCATCGGGGGCCGGATCAGGATGGGATTTATTGCTGTGAGCATGCCTCGCTGGGACACAGACGTCTGAGTATCATTGATCTCAGTGAACAGGGCAGACAGCCCATGTTCAACGAGGATGGCAGCCTTTGTCTGGTCTTTAATGGAGAGATCTATAATTTCCAAGAACTGCGAGATGAGCTCCAGAAAAAAGGCCATGCCTTTGCCAGCCATTCAGATTCAGAGGTGATCCTCCACGCCTATGAAGAGTATGGGATGGGAGTTCTTGAGAAACTCCGGGGCATGTTTGCCTTTGCCCTCTATGACCTCAAGGAGAAAACGATCTTTTTGGCCAGGGACCGCATAGGGATCAAACCGCTGTACTACTATCACAAAGACGACAAACTGGTCTTTGCCTCGGAAATAAAGGCGATCCTTGAAGATCAGTCCATAGAGCGAAAACTCTCTCACCAGGCCTTATACGACTACATCGGTTTTGAGTTTGTCCCTGCACCCGCCACCATGTTTGAAGATATCTATAAGATTCCCGCTGGACATTACCTGCTCTGTCGCGAAGGAAAGATTGAAGTGAAACAGTATTGGGATCTTGATTTTTCCGCACCAGGTGTTGGACTTTCCTACAATGCCAGTGTGGAGAGACTGCGTGAGTTGCTGGATTATTCGGTAAAGAGCCATTTGGTAAGTGATGTGCCCCTCGGAGTCTTTCTCTCTGGCGGACTGGATTCCAGTGCAATCGTGGCCATGATGCGTCGTCATATCTCCGGTCCTCTCAAGACCTTTACCATAGGGTACCACGATAAAAGCTTCAGCGAGTTGGATTACGCCGCTCAGGTTGCAGACTATTTTGGTACCGAGCACCAGGTCCTTATGCTTGACGACATCAAACCTGAGTACGTGGAAAAGGCCCTCTGGCATCTCGATGAACCGATGACAGATCTTTCCACTGTCCCCTTGTATCTCCTCTGTAAACAGGCCAGAGAACACGTGACGGTCTGTCTGAGTGGGGAAGGTGCTGATGAGAGTTTTGCCGGATATGACCGCTTCAAGGCCAGTAAGCTCAACCTTTTTTTTCGGATCTTGCCAGCGCCTGTCCGTACCCAGATCGTGGGCAGATTGATAGCTACTCTTCCTGATCAACCCCAGAAGAAAGGTCTTATCAATATGTTGAAACGTTTTGTCGAGGGTGCCAATCTTCCTCCTGAAGGTCACCATCTTCGCTGGCAGTATTTCGCCAATGAAACTCAGAACAGTCAGCTCTTTAATGAACATTTTAAGAGTCGGACTGTTTTTGATCCCTTTCGAATCGTTCGCGACTATTCAGGACGTTGCAAGGCGACTGACAGAATTAACAGGGAAATTTATCTGGATATGCGGTATATGATGACCGACAGCGTGCTCATGAAGGTCGATAAAATGAGTATGGCCAGTTCCCTGGAGGTACGGGTGCCATTGCTTGATCATGTTCTGGTCGAATTCTTGGCATCGCTCCCTGGCAACTGGAAATTGAAGGGGATGCGGACAAAACATATTTTCCGTTCTGTTCTTGACGGGATGTTGCCCGATAATATTGTCAATCGGGGGAAGCAGGGCTATAGTCTGCCGGTCAAACATCTCCTGCGGGGTGAGATGAAATCATATATGGTTTCCCTGTTGAATGAGTCTTCAATAATTCGAGAAAATATGCATCTCGACTATGTGAACCGTTTGATCAAAGAACATTGCGATATGGTGCACAATCATAATCATGTCCTTTGGGCTTTGATTAATATCGCAATCTGGCACAATCGATTTTTTAAATAATAATGGCATCGTAAAACTCCTTTATCTGTTCCGCTACTGTAACTTTGCTGACCTGTGGCCTCTTCTGGGTATGCCCCAGTTCGGTAACGTTGTATGTCTTGTCCATGGAGTTTTTATACTGAGCTATTCTGCAATTTGACTGAAGGAGTAAGATATGAAAGTTCTGGTTACAGGAGGAACTGGCTTTACCGGCAAGGCTCTGGTACGGAGACTTTTGGATGATGGGCATGAGGTGGTTGCCCTTGATTATCAGGAAGGCCTGAAGACGGAGGAACTCCGTCAGTGGGGAGCGAAGGTTGTTATTGGCACGGTCACCGATGCCAAGATCGTGGAGGAGTGTATGCAGGGTGTTGATGTTGTTCAGCATCTTGCAGCTGCTTTTCGGGAAATGGATGTTCCCAATTCATACTATGATGAAGTTAATGTGGGTGGAACACGTATTGTCCTGGAATCTGCTTTTAAGAACAGGGTGAAAAAGTTTATTTACTGCAGTACCTGCGGGGTGCATGGCAATGTGGAAAATCCGCCGGCTCCTGAAACTGCACCTATCAATGCCGCTGATTATTATCAACAGACCAAGTATGAGGCTGAGCCGATTGTCCTTGAATATGTGAAAAAAGGAATGAAGGCGACGATTATTCGGCCGGCCGCCATCTATGGGCCTGGTGATCCCGAACGTTTTTTTATGATTTTCAAGCGGGTCAACAATGGAATGTTCCCCATGTTCGGCAGTGGTAAGACATTGTATCATCCCCTCTATATTGATAGCCTGATTGATGCCCATATCCTTGCCATGGATGAGAACAAGGGCAATGGCGAGGCATACCTTATCGCCGATGAAGAGTATGTGGAGATTGAAGATCTGGTGCGTCGCACCGCCAAGGCCCTTGGTGTTGAAGTGAAGATACCCCATTTCCCTCTCTGGCCCTTGATCCTTGCCGGTCATTTTTTTGAAACGATCTGTAAACCCTTTAAGATTACACCACCGATTTTTCCCCGACGTGTTGACTGGTATCGACAGAACAGGGCCTTTGATATTAGTAAGGCCAAGAGAGATCTTGGATATGATCCCAAGGTAGGCCTTGATGAAGGGCTCAAGAGAACTGGCGAGTGGTATCGGAAAGAAGGGTATTTGTAACGAGTAGAGACTGTTCCTGCTGGCACGCAGCGTTCTGATTTCTTTTACAGTTTCTGCAACGGTTAGCTCATTGAAAATGTGTTGAGTACTAAGTGATGGCGCAAGAAAAGACCCATAAGGCAATTACCGGGAAAGGTTCGCCGATTTCGAAATATCAAGATGTTATTGTCGGAAATCGCTCGCTTTTGTTCCTCTTCTACTATGAGTGGTGTGTCTGGCTCGGTGCTGTGCCGGGTGCCTTGGGTATGCTTTTGCGCCAGCTCTTCTGGCCGAGACTCTTTGGTTCCTGCGGCAGGAAACCCGTCTTTGCCAAAGGGATCGTGCTCAGACACCCGAAACGGATACATCTCGGTGATTCTGTGGTGATCAGTGAGGGGTGTATACTGGATGCGAGAAATCCAGATACAGATCGGGCCATTGTCCTTGGAAATGAGGTTATCCTCTCCAATAACGTGGTCCTCTCGTGCAAAAACGGTACCATCTCCATAGGCTATGCAACCGGGATCAACACCGGAACCATTATTCAGTCAACCAGCAACTGTCCTGTTTCCATCGGTGCAGACGGGATTATAGGGCAGATGAGTTTTGTGATTGGAGGGGGGAATTACAACATTGATCGTCTTGATATCCCCATGCGCCTGCAGGGGATTCAGGATGATGGCGGTGTTGCAATCGAGAGCGATGTCTGGCTCGGCGCCCATGTAACAGTTCTTGGGGGGGTGCAGATTGGTGCTGGATCTGTTGTCGCCGCCTCGGCAGTCTTGACCAGATCCGTGCCCCCCTATTCAATAGCAAAAGGAATTCCAGCGGTGGTTACCGGCAGTAGAAAGGAAGGAGTCTGAGGAATGCGCATAGGAATTATGATGCGATCAGCTGATGAGGCTGGTGGAATTGGGGTATATGCGAGAAATATCGTCGAAGAGTTGTTGACGCTCGATCATGAAAATGAATATATCCTTTTCTATAAGAGTGATAAACACCTTGGCCGTTATGCCGGTTTTGCCAATTGTCAGGAAATATTTCTCCCTGGCGGGAATAAGGCCATATGGGATCAGATCACCATACCCAGGGCGGCAAGGAAAGAAAAAATAGATCTGATTTTTAATCCCAAATTTACTGTGCCCCTTTTTACCCGCTGCAAGACGGTAATGGTGGTACATGGTGCGGACTGGTTTGTCCCACCCTATGATGAGGTGTACACCACCATAGACAATTTTTATATCAAAAGGGTCATGCCCCTCTATTTTCGCAAGGCCGATTATATCAGTTCGGTCTCCGATTATTCAACCGATGGCTTTGTCAATGCCTTTCCCTGGTGTAAAGAGAAGATTAAAACCATCTACTTTGGCCCGAATAAGATTTTCAGGCGTATTGAGGATAAACAGCTGTTAGAGACAGTACGCAGCAACTATAAGCTGCCTGAACAATTTATTCTGACAGTCATTCGTTATGATCCCGGTTCCAGAAATACGCGCAAAAATTTTAAGGGAATGGCAGAGGCCTATTCCCTCTATAAAAAAATGGGTGGCAAAGAAAAATTTGTTGTGGTCGGCCGTGATTGTGACCGATACGGAAAAGAGCACGATTTGCAAGCCTTGGGGATAGAGGATGATCTTATTTTCACGGGTCTTGTTCCCCAGGAGGATCTTCCCGTATTTTACACCCTGGCAAAACTCTATCTCTATACCACCATCATTGAAGCATTTCCTATCCCTACCACAGAAGCCATGGCCTGTGGCTGTCCTATTGTTACCTCCAATGGCACCGGGCTGGAAGAACTTACCCATGGGGTCTCTCTTGCCGTTGACCCCCTTGATAGTCAAGCCATTGCCGCGGCTATGCATAAGGTATTGAGTGACGAAGGGCTGCAGTTGGAAATGCGGCAAAAAGGCTTTGAGCGATCAAAGATTTTCAGTTGGGAAAAATGCGCTGTGGAAACCCTGCAAATATTTCAAAAGCTGGTGGCGGAGCAGTAAGAAATGAATTCTCCTCTTGTTGTCATTGTTATTCTGACCTGTAACCAGAAACAGGTTACCTTGGACTGTTTGCAGAGTTTTGCTGCCTGTCACTACGAACCTAAACAGATTATTCTTGTCGATAATGGATCTGAAGATGGGGTCCAGGCTGCAGTCAACAGGCTGTTTCCGCATGTTACTGTGTTACGCAATGCGAAAAATCTAGGCGCTGCCGGTGGGCGTAACACAGGGATAGACTATGCCTTGCAGGAGCTGGATTTTACCTACATCATGTTCATGGACAATGATATAGTGGTGATGCCTGATTTCTTGAGCAGGCTGGTGAATGGTCTTGAAACGTGTGCGGATGCATCGGTTGAGATTGCCTCACCTCTCTTGTATCAAATGGGAAGTGAGAAGATTATAGATTGTGCCGGAGGTGCAAAACTTAATTTTTATACAGGCTCAACCCAGACCCGAGGGCATGGAGAGCTCGATACCGGCCAATATGATCATGAGCAATTTCCTCATTGCGTGCCGACCACTGTCTTAATGCATCGCAAGGCCCTTGTCAGGGCAGGGCGATTTGATGTCTCCTTTGATCCCTATGGCTACGAAGATCTCGATATGGTTTTACGTGCCAATCCAGGTCGCACCCCTTTTCTCTTTGTTCCAGAGGCAGTTGTTTTTCATCTGGGTTCCAAAACAGGGTTCTCCGGTTATACCGCTGAGTACACCCGCATGAAGGGGCAGAATATGCGACGTTTTTTTAAGCGTCATGCCTCCTCTATGCAATGGTACTGCTTCAACCTTTTGCTACCGTTTCTCAGCATAAAAACCATCGTTCGCGAACTCAGACGAGGGAATGTGAGAGCGATTTGGGGCCTTGCAAAAGGATTTCTCAGTGGCCCAAAGTAAGAGTTGTCTCCATTCTTCTGTGTGAAATATCACTCCATGTCTCTCCTGTCAATATTCCACAAAAATCAAGAAAATCTCTTTTCCTTTGGAGCGACAGTATGTCGGGCTTCCAGTAGATTTCTTCTGGTCTTTCTCGCCAGTTTTTTGTTGACCAAGTATGAATTCGGCATCTTTAATATCTTTCTCTCTATTTACTTTTTTTCCCGCCTTTTTTCCGAAAATTCTCTCAACCTGCCATTCATCAAGTTTGCTACAGATGGTGAAAATGATCCGGCACTGGTCAGTTTTCAGATCATTCTTCTGAAAATATTCTATGTCCTGGTTGTTTCTGGTGTACTCCTCGTTTGCTCTGATTTTATTGTCGAGTATTCGGGATTGGAAAGGAAAAGGTTGCTCTATCTTTTGCCCTTCATGCTTTTTGCCCTGACATTTTATATGTTTGTGGGCCAGGTTCTCATAGCTCAAATAAAGATGAGGCATCTCTTTTTCTATGAACTGATAAATGGTCTCGTTTTTATTCTCTGTCTGACAACTGCTTTCTTCTTTGTTGAAAACTTCTCCACGGAAAAACTGGTCATTGTCTTTTCTTTGGCTATGGGAGTGTCAACTATTGCCGGGGCCTATGTCTTTCGACGCTTTATTGCTATCCTGCCCCGGATAAGTAAGAAATTGCTGTGGAAGATTGTTCACTATTCACAGTTCACTGTCCTGAGCGGAATCAGTTCGTTAGTGATCCTCAAAGCAGATGTTCTGATGTTGGGATATTTTCGTACCCCGCAAGAGGTTGGTGTGTACGGTATGGCCCTCTTTGTCAATGAAGCGGTGAATGTTGTTTTTGATTCAGTACTTCGTGTCTGTCTGCCCAAGGCCTCGGCTCTGTCAGGTGTCGGTGATGATGGAAGCATCAGAATTCTTTTTCGTCAGTCAGTGAAAAATATCTACATTGGAATTATCCCCATTGTAGTTGTTATTGCCGTTGCCGCCCCTACAGCTATCAACTTGATTTACAAGGGGAAATATGATGATTCGATTGTTCTTGTCTATCTGTTTCTGGCATCGTCGCTGGTGAAACCTGTGGGGTATGTGGCAGGGATCATACTGGGGGCTACTGGTAATATCAAGCTTGATAACCGGAATTGCTGGATTTCTGCCCTGCTGAATGTGGTATGTAACTTTCTGTTTATTCCCAGGTATGGGGTGATGGGGGCAGCCATCGCTTCCACACTCAGTTTTATAAGTCTGACTGTCCTCCATTATGTGTCCGTGCATAAAGTTGTATTCGGTAAAAAGGGGTATGAAGAGAGGATTGAAAAACCATAAAAAGAGTTACTGCAATTTCTGAGATTCTCATCTTGCTTATCGTTGCTCGGCTCGTTTTTTGTTTAGTGTGTTTCTATTCTACGGGGACTCTTTACAGAGACAAAGATGGGATGGAGAATATGGTGGAGGAGGTCCTGAAGGGCTGTTGAAATCGAAAAAAACTTCAGGCGATCTGGAACCTGACAGAGAGTTGCATGGGGCAGCTGGTATCTTCGCCTCTTTCTCTCTTTTCGTGGAAAATGTCTTAAAGAGTGACCTTTGGGGTTGTTATTGCGACAGCGTACCATTATAATAATCGTTTTCAATCCAAAATATTTGACAAAAAAAAAATCTCGAAGTATTAAATCTAACACACAATTAGTTTGTTAAAATAATCATTTCATGAAAAGGAGCTATGATTTTGAAGAAGATACAGGTCAAGCATCGCTATAGAAAAACTTTGGCCACTGTTATTACGCTTACAGGAATGTTGCTGTCAATAGCAGGGAGTTGTGTCGCTGCGAATTATGTGGCCCTGGAAATGTATCCCCAACATGTAGGGGTATTCACAACTGACGGGGTTCAGCAGTTTGTCGCATTTGGAGTAGCAGCGGATGGCAGTAGGCAAAATATTACAAATCAGGTGGGGTGGGAGAGCAGTAACGAGAGTGTTGTCACCATTGATGAAGATGGCCTTGCAAGCATAGTAGCTGGGAAAACTTACGGTCAAGTCGAAATTACCTGCTCGTACCCTAAAGGCGGTATGCTTGGATCAGGTGTCACCCATCTGCTGTTAAGAAGGTAGTTAATTAATTTGAGATAGCTGATAGTGTTGCTCGTGCTATTGAGAATCAAAACTCATATGCTTACAGCTCAGTGGAAAGGAGTATTATTTTGAGTATGATAAATAAGATAAAGATTTATTTTAGTTTGATGTTGCTGGTATCATGTGTTGTTGTGGAGGGTGCAGCGGCTGAGACGCTCACAGCTTCCACCTCATTAACCGTTGTAAATGTGACGGCATTGGCCTTCAACAGTGTTGATATCACCAAGTGGGAAGGTGATTGGCCCAATGATTCCAACGACGTGATAACTCCCGCAGGGCAGGAGGTGTATCTCGACGATGTCCATTTTAGTTCAACACACATGTCCTGGGAAACGACTCCCTCCTACACTCCATATCCCACATTCCCCAATACGGTTAATTCAATGATTGCTGCCGTCTGGTCAACAGATAAGGGAAAAACATTTACACTTGGATCCTGGGATTATCTTGCCGCGAGTACAGATGCCAAAGGTATAGAAGGCGGAATGCCAAATTGCTGGATGGGAACCCTTGTCCATTCCATATGCGATCGGAAGGCTGGTGAGTGTAATGGCCGAAATAAGAGTAATCTCTATTTTACTGAATATCCTTATGGAAATACTGCCTGTTGGGGGTCCATGTAACTAAGCAATTGTTGGAATTCCCATTTTTTTGCTAAAACGGATCTTCATTCAAACAACCTTGTCTTTTAGCAGACAAGGTTGTTTTGTTTTGTCCCCCGGTAATCAAGTAATTCAGTAGAAAGATAGCTATGTTTTTTACTCGAAAAATAAATGCGCTGTTGGCCGTATTTGATCTTCAAATTGTCAGGAAATCTGTGCTTTATGGCTGGCAAACAGGTGAGGTGGCCACCCCTCAGGATTTGTCTCTGCCGGATGGGGCGCAGGAATATCTGCAGGTCAACAATCCCCGTTTGCAGGAATTACGTCAGCGTTATTCCCATTTTCAGGCTCAAGCATCCATACCAATCGTTTGGACGGATGAATATGTGCAGTCCTATGGCCTGCAATCCTTTCGTGGTGATAACTGCTATGTCTGGCAGACCAGAGACCCCAATTGTGCAGAGATAAATTACTGTCTGACTGCTTATTATGTGAAAGCCATAGACAAACTGGGACTTTTAGAGAAAAACAATGAGGATGGTCTGTTTGGTGTCCATACTCATACTGTTGATTCCAAATTGGTCAGTCGTGATTTTTTAGATTCAATCCTTGAACTCCATTTTCTTGAAGAGCATCTCCTACTTTCTCAACTCCCGGAGTTGAACATTGTCGATATTGGTGCTGGATACGGTCGTCTGGCCTACCGGACTGCAACTTCATTTCCCAATTTATCAACCTATCTCTGTACCGATGGCGTTCCGGAATCCACTTTCCTGTCCGAGTATCATATCAATTTTCGTCAATTGGAAGAAAAGGTCGCAGTCGTTCCCCTTGATGAAATTGAGCAGCGTTTACAGAAAAAGCAGATTGATCTTGCCATAAATATACACAGCTTTTCGGAATGCAGTCTTGAAGCCATTGAGTGGTGGCTTAGTCTCCTTGCTGCAGCTCATGTCAGGTATCTTTTTATTGTACCCAATGCTTCAGACCATGGAGGAGAAAAGCTTGCTCTCAATGGTGGAGAAGATTTTTCATATCTGGTTGAAAAATATGGGTATGAGTTGCGTAGTAAAGCCCCTAAGTATAGCGATCCTCTTGTTCAGAAATTCGGTGTATCTCCCACATACTATTATCTTTATCAGCTAACAGATTCATAGCTATACGTTTGTTGGTGAATCTTGCTGTTGCATCATCTGTGTAATCCATGGTAAAAATTCAAAAATTGAGCGCTTGATAAAGATTGCCCGAGTTTAAAAAAACGAATATCTAAAGGATAGAAAATTGGACGTTTCTGTTGTGATTCCTCTCTTAAATGAGGAAGAAAATATACCCATTCTCTATGAGGAGCTTACTCAAACCTTGGCAAAAACCAAATTTGAGTATGAGTTGGTATTTGTGGATGATGGTAGTAGTGATTCAAGCCTGGCAATCCTGGAGAAGTTACAACAGAATGATTCTCATATCTGTGTAATCTCGCTCAGGAAAAATTTCGGCCAGACTGCAGCTATGAGTGCCGGATTTGATATGGCTGATGGTGAAGTTATTATTGCCATGGATGCTGATTTGCAAAATGATCCTGCAGATATTCCCATGCTCCTGGAAAAGATCGCCGAAGGTGCTGATCTGGTTACGGGTTGGAGGTACAATCGCCAAGATCCTTTTTTGAGTAGAAAACTCCCCTCTAAAATTGCCAACAGGATTATTTCCTTTGCCACCGGTGTTCACCTCCACGATTATGGCTGTACATTAAAGGCCTTTCGCTATGATGTGATCAAGACCATTAAATTATATGGTGAGATGCATCGCTTTATTCCTGCTATTGCCAGCGCCATGGGGGTTTCCATTGCAGAGGTGAAGGTCAATCATAGGTCGAGACGATTTGGCACCTCGAAATATGGTATTTCTCGAACATTACGAGTTATTTTAGATCTTATCACTGTAAAATTCTTATTAAATTATGCCACCCGACCGATCCACGTATTTGGTACAATCGGTTTTATCTCTGGTTCTGTGGGAGGGTTGCTTGCACTTCTTTTAACCATTCAGCGCCAGTTTTATGGAATCCCTCTCTCTGACCGTCCTCTTTTACTGTTAGCTGTGCTGTTGATTTTTGTCGGTGTCCAATTCGTGACCATAGGACTTGTCGCTGAAATGTTGGCCAGGACCTATCACGAGTCCCAGGATAAACCGACCTATTATATTCGTAAAGTTATGGGCAGGGAGTGAGAACGTTGCTAGGCACAATATCGCTTCGGCAAAAAAGGTTTATTCCATTACAGAGTGTTCTGGTGATTGCCGTCTCTGTTCTCCTTATTGTGCTGGCGAACGAGACTGCTTTTGGCCAAGGTAATGAGAAACTGATTCAGGAGAGGGAGATGAACCTTGTCTGGTCGGCAAATCATGGCCAGGGTGAGCAGATATTTTTCAGTACGTATAAAAAGAATGACTGGAGCATTCCTGTTCAGATCAGTGACAGTGAGGAACTTGTTTTCCAACCGGTAAGCAGTGTCGGTGATGATGGTAAAATCTGGGTCGTGTGGACAGCTATGGAGAAGAATCGAGGTTTGCTCCAATTTTCTGTTTATGATGCATCTCACTGGACAAAGCCACGTCAGATCGATACAGGGATGGATGACAATCGCGCAACGACGCTTATTGTAGATGCCAATAACGTGCCATGGATAGCCTGGACTGCGGTTGATAAGAGCTATTCCGATGTGTTCTGGTCCCGTTGGAATGGCAAGAGTTGGGATTCCCCTGTGAAGGCCCATAGTGATAATACTGTACCTGATACCCATCCTGCACTTTCCAGAGATGAGACTGGCCAAGTCGTTCTCTCCTGGAAAACTTATGCCAACGGGAAGTACAGGAGCGTTTTTCAGGTATGGGACGGATACCAATGGCAAGGACTAGCCGCGGCCTCTGCCGAGAAAATTCGGAACGAAAAGAATAGTAAGGTCAAAGAACTTCCTGAGATTCCCTCCTTTATTAAGGAGCGTCATAAGGCCACACTTTTTCTTAAAGGGAAGGCCGGAGCTGAATCTATCCCGCTTTCTCATTTCTAAGCCATTTCATTGAAGCGATGTACTTTACAAAGAAGAAAACCGGTCGTTATCTGTTATACCTATGCCTAGGTATCATGTTTATCTCCTCGTTGCCTGGGAAAGGTTTTGGGCAGACAAAAATTATTATCGGCTTTGGAGACAGTCTTACAGAGGGGTGCGGTAACGAGATATCCACCTGCGGCGTATCCTGTCGTCTGGGAGATGATTGTTATGACTATGAGAACAACTTGCAGTCCTTACTCGATCAACATGCATATGATTTCACAGTGAATAATTTTGGATACGGTGGAGAAACGACAGCAGATGCCTTAAGTTATCCCTACAGATTTTATTCGGTACTCAGTAACGCTTGTAATAATGATGCAGAATATATTCTGATCATGGAAGGAACGAATGATCTGTTGCATTATGCCAATGGCCTGGATGTTAAATTCAACCTCGGTGTCATGATTGATAAGAGTCGTGAAAGGGGACTCATACCACTCCTTGCAACCATACCACCGGATCCTGAACCGGAACATGACTATAAAGACGTTCCCTTGATGAATCAGTATATCAAAGAGTTAGCTGAAGAAAAAGGTGTTGTCCTTGTCGATCTCTATACGGCTTTATCCCCTTATTGGAATATCTACACAGATCCTCGTGCCTGTTACGGAGACCTCACTCATCCCAATCGCTCTGGTTTTGAGGCGATGGGCAGTCTCTGGTATAAAAACCTGTCTACTCTCTTACCCAAAAAATCCTTACCCGGGCTTATGCTTCTTCTTGACAAGCCTTGATATCCCCAGCCAACTTCCATGACGACTAGGATCTTCCATACCTTCTTTCTGGGAGTTATCCTCTTTACAGCTGCAGTCCTTCTTGTAGCAGGTTCCTGGTTTAGCTATACCTCTACCTTTGATACCGCTACAGTTGGGCTGATGAGTGTCAACATCGTCCAGGGCGATAGGCCATTGTTTTTTTATGGCCAGCCCTATTTCGGTGCCTTGGAGGCCTATCTGGCAGCATTGTATATTGCTGTCTTCGGCTTTTCCGAGTTTGTCGTCAGTTTATCTCCAATTAGTTTTACCCTCGCCTGGATTGTTTTTTCCTATCTTCTCTTTTCCCGCATTCACAATAGGACTGCAGGGCTTGTTGCTGCCGCCTGTACGGCCTTTCCAGGCTACTATGTGTTTTGGTATTCCATTGCCACATATGGCGGGTACTCGGCTATATTGTGCCTGGGTACGGCCATCCTCTGGCTTTCTCTGCGGATGTTTCAGGAAAATGAAGAGAAAGTCACTCTCGTATTTCATAGTGTCTGCCTTGGCTTCCTGATGGCACTTGCTATCTGGATTCATGCCTTGACCTTTCCCTACCTCGTCATTGCTGCAGGGATCCTCGGATGCTTTGTGCTCAAAGAACGGTTTCGCCTTGATATCGTTCTTTCCCTGGGGATCGCTGCCCTCATTGCCCTTAGCGGATTCCTCCCCTTTTATTTCGAAACCGGCTCTTTCCTGGGTGGGATCTCAGAGCGCAGTCAGATATCATGGGCGGTCATCGAGAAAGCTCTTGCTACTATTTTTTCGGTAAATATATACGAACTGGTGGTCTGGAATTTCAGCCATACGTTCCAAAATCCCCTGCTCAGATATGTGTTGCCATATGGGAGTCTCAGTATTCTTTTCATTGCTGTGCTCCTTGCTCTTCATGCCTTATTCTCAAAAAGAGAGAGGGGGGGCAAGCAGCTCAGTTACCTCATTCCGTTTTTCTTTTGTCTGCTTTTTTTAATGATGTACGTACAGCATCATATGGCAACAGTTAAGGCCCCGAGATATACCATCAATTTCTTGTCTATGTTTCTCTGTATGGTCTGGGCGTCGGCCGTTGCCGGGCAGACAAAACGGTCCTTGAAAATAGTCTCCTCTACCCTCTTTTGTCTCTGGATAGGGTATCAGGTGGCAGGAACGGTTTTGTTCATTGTCGGGGGCAGCAACAGTGCACGGATGGAGCAAAAGATCGCACGTGATATAGTGGCGGCAGCCCATGAGAAGCATCTGAAAAGCGTTGTTACCTATGGAGACTATCTTTTTGGTCTGAAGGGCCAAAAATTAAGCATGTATTCGCAGAATGAAATCGTTTTTGCTCATGCCGATACAGAACGCTATCAGGCCAATGCCCAGTTTACTGAAACAGATCGCAGCAGGGGATATCTTTGTACTGAAGCTGATAAAGTATCTTTAGAAAATACCTTGAAGGAGCTGCGGGTCAACTTCAGCGTGGATAAAATACATAACTATTTTCTTTTTAGTAATCTGCAGGCAACCCCGCAGCTCGCCATGCAGGCTATTGCCAAAGAGGAAATACAATTCATTGCCGCCAAGGATGAAACAGGAGAGCTGATCGGGGAGTTGCTTGTAGATCGCTATCAGGATGACAGTTCCGAACTGATGACTCTTGCCGGCAAGTCACTCACTTTTGATACCGGCAAGAAGAGAAAACTCTGTGGACTGTGGATGTTTACCGCTCAGGATCCTTCTCTAACCGAGTGGCAACATCCTGGACAATATGAGCTTTCTGTTTCAGAGGATGGTACCCATTACCAAAAGATTCATAGCTCCTTAGCCAATATTGGCAATGGATTCCATGCAGGTCCTCATATCTATATTGGTGGTCCCTGGGGTAAAGTGGAAGCCTTATTTTCTCCGGTAATGGCTCGTTATGTCAAGATTACCTTTTCTGATAAAAGTATATCTTCAATAACCGAGCTCTTTCTGTTTGAGACAGACGGGAGATTACGACCGGATTCTCCCGATGACATCATAGAATTAAAAAAGTTGATTATTGGGTATGGACTCGATTTTGTTTTGGCTGATCGTTGGCTCAGTGCCAGGCTGCGGGAGGTATTTACAAATGAGAAGAGGAAGGATATCTCCCTGCCCAGGCTCAGTACGAAATATAAAAACAATCCTTTGCACTATTTTGTCAGGCCGGCACAGGGGCAGGCCTTGGTGTGTGATATGGCAGTTGCAGATGAATGTGAGAAGGTGCTGATTGGCCAATATGGGAAATCTGTGATAAGCAAACGAGTTGATTTGCAGAACTATGCTCTTTTTATCCTTGCCGATGCAGAGACCAGCCTTGCCCCGCTGCATCGGCAAGCGCTGCTGTGGAACGGTCATTTTCCGCTGCAGACAAAAGATATGAGACTCCTGGCACCCTGGTTTCATGCCCAGGGATTACCGATCTGGAGGAAGGATTTCACAAAGACAAGCAACTTCTATCACGATTGCTGGACAGATGGTGACGCCAAACTGTTGAATCTCAATTACACTCTTCGGCAAGGAAAGGACAAGGAGTTAGTCCTTTATACCCACGGCTGGCGACCTGGTAATGAGATGGCCAACCTCCAGTTAAGGGTAATTGCCAATGAGAAGACTTCTCTCACCTTTAAGCAACAGCTGAATACTAGGTATGTGTTTTCTCTTCCCAAGACGCTTGTCAGGTTGGATAGTCTTGAAATACAATCGACGACCTTTGTTCCCCCCGGCCAAGATTCGAGACGTCTCGGTGTTGATGTGCAACGTGTTGAAATTCAGTGAGGGAGCTCTTTCCCAAAACGTGATATCCACCTTGGTTGTCCGCCGTTTGTCCGCCATAGAGTAAAATCAGCAGAGAGTTTCCGGTAATCCGGGAAAAGTTTGAAAGTATGGATGTGGCAGGTGCCGCTCAGGCCACTTATGACAAGTCTGCCCTGATAGGGGACAAAGGGTTTACTAAAGCTATACTCAATTCTTTGAATACCTTTCTTGATCTGAAAAGATTGCTGTTGCTGACGGTACAATTCTCCTTTTGCATCTTCTAACTCAATCGTTATTGTCGATTCGTCGACAAGCCCCTCCACTTCAGATATGAGTTTGTAACTGCCGGCAGGCAGAGCAACCTCCCACATGGGAATTCTCTTTCCAGTTGCCACTCTCCAGGAAGGAGAGGATTCCAGATAGCGCACACGGCTGAGGGCGCTGAAGTACTCTTTTTCCAGCTCAGCAGGTATCTTCTCGGGGATAGAGGGGGGGGCATCCTGGCCGCCTCCAAAGAGAGTGAAAAGGGATTTTTCTTTTTCGCTGATGAGGAGGGTTACCCAAATATCATTGTGGGGAACAGATATCTCCAAGGGAATAATCGACACTTTCTCCTCGTCCGTTGTTCGACCGCCACTGACTTTCCATTTTTTCGGTTTCAGGGTCAGGACTTTCTGCTGATGGGCTTCAAGTTTTACAAAAGCAGTGGTGCCGCCAAAGTCAAGAGTTACGCTGGTTGCGTACGAGCCGCTGCGAATTCCCAGGGTTGGTATGGGTTGTCCTGCTGGCAGTACTAGATACCTTTTTATGGTTTGTCCATGACCCTGGCCCTGGATTTGCAGCATTCTCTCATTGCGAGGAAAGGTTGGGCCATTGAGAAATATCCAGTTTTTTCCCAGCGGGTTTGCAACCTGAGGAAGAGGGGCCACTTCAATTGTGTTCCAAAACGATGCGTCTGGTCCTTTGGCCTCATGGTTGTGATTTCTAAACACTGAGTTTCCAAAGGGTTCCAGATATAAAGAACGGATAGGGGCGCTGCGGTGGGTATAAAAAGCTTCTCTGTCATAGATTGTGGACGGTAAATTTTGGGCAAGGAACGCATTGTCTTCGAGTCTCCAGAAGAAATTCTCTTTCCAGCTGACTTGAGCGAATTCAACAATGAGCAATGTGACCATGAGGATACTGCAACTCCTGACGACTCGAGAATGAGAGGTGCGAAGAATAGAAAACAGGGTGCAGGTCACGACAATAAGTGGCAGCTGTAAATAGGAAAAATGAAAGGGCTGGACCACGTATTTTCCACTTAAGGCTATGCAGAGGGAGAAGAGAGGAAAGAGCGCCATGGCCAGAAGCAAAATATTCTGGGAACAGTCAGAACTTTTGGGGGCGGGCAGGCAGGAGAAATATTTTTTTACGGCAAAGACCAATCCCACAAGGGAGGAAAGACAAACAGTGTAGCCGAGGGAGGCGATGATATAGAGACTGTTGTTTTTGAAACCCAATAAGGCCCTTTCCAGCCATGGTTTAACAAGGATCTCTTCAGGGACGTTGTAGTTTTTGATGAATTCAAAGTTGGCAAACATGTTGGTGAGCGTCGTGCTGGGGTCCAATAAGAGATTTGGGGTAAAGAGGGCTGTGCCAAGCATGGCACCAGTCATGAGCAGCAGACATCTCTGGGCAAAAAGGCGGTAGTCTTTATGTTGCTGAAATTCGAAACAGAGTACCATCGCTGGAACCATTCCGACAAGAAGACCATTGTATTTTGAGGCAAATGCCGCTCCCACAGCAAGGCCACTGGCGACTAACCATATTTTTTTATGAATTTTGTCTCTATACCATAGAAGGAAGAGGAAACAGAGGGCAGTAAAGAGATCTACGCCAATATCGCCAGTGGCAAAGTGAGTAACTGTTATGGAGAGAGGTGCTATGGCAAGAAGAAACATGGCCAGCAGGGCGCTGCTTCTGTCCTTAACTAGCCGGTAGACTAATGGATAGGCAATGGCCATGGTGACCAGGCCATAGACTACACGGAGGAGGCGGGCGTAATAGTAGAGCAGAAAATGATTCGGGATATCGGGGCCAAAGAAAAAGAGAAGTGGTCGCAGTAAATATTCATCGAGGTGATTGAGACCATAGGGATATCCATCATAAAAGAGACTGCCATAGTAGCGAACATACTCTCCATTGAGAAAGTTAAATAAGGCTACGATCTGCTTCGGCTCATCAGGGTGAAAAATACTTCCCTGGTCAGCCAATCCCCGGAAAACTCCGGAGAGGCGGAAGTAGAGAGCTAAGAGAACAGTGAGGGTGCAGAGAACGACAAGGGTAGCTTTTTTTTTGTCGAATGGCGTCGACTGGAGTCCTGTACCTGAGAAAAGAGTTCTGCTGGTCATGGTGCGTCCCTTTGTCCGAGACAGTTACTCAGATATGTGAAGAGTGGGGAAAGTGGAGACGGAGTATCTGCAAGCCACTATTCTCTCAAAGACTGCATTCGTTTTTCCTTTTTTTCGATCAAGATGTTGTCTCAAATGGATCAAAGTCGGCCGAGAATGAGTCTTGATAGCTTGTAAAGAGATTGAATTTGATGATGCTCCAGATGGCAGAGAAGCCATCCTTCCAGTTTATTTTTTTCCCTTCTTCATAGGTGCGGCCAAAATAGGAAATGGGAACTTCGTAAATTCGGATCCCCTTTATTTTAGCGATCTTGGCTGTCATTTCCGGTTCAATCCCAAATCGGTTGGAGGTGAGAATCATGTTACGGATAATATCTCCACGGAACGCTTTGTAACAGGTTTCCATGTCAGTCAGGTTGAGATTGGTAAACATATTGGAAAGGAATGTCAAAAACCGATTTCCCATGAAATGCCAGAAATAAAGCACTCGAGAAACTTCTCCCTTAAAGCGGGAACCGTAAACCACATCGGCAAGTCCATTGATAATGGGGCGGAGAAGGGCATTGTAATCTTTGGGGTCATATTCAAGGTCGGCATCCTGAATGAGAACAATATCTCCAGTCGTCTTTGCTATTCCGGTCTGAATTGCAGCTCCTTTGCCAGAATTTACATGGTGGGAAAGGAGGATGTAGTTATCTTTCTGCTGAATCCTTTCGGCGAGTACTTTTTTTGAATTGTCAGTTGAGTGATCGTCAATGATTACGAGTTCATAGGAACTGATTGACGTTAATTCTGCCAATGCTTGTTCTACGAGATCTAAAATTGAATTAATTGTTTTTTCTTCGTTATAAACCGGTACGACAATGCTGAGTTTCACAGGACACCTTGTTGAGTAATAGTCTGGTCGATAGTGGAAGAGAATTCTCTTCCTGGTTTGTGGATGAGTTGTAAAATAAATATGTTACATAGTGTTTTTTGCAGTTCCACTATCTTTCGAGTAACGAGGAGAGATCATATAGAGATAACTGATCAATTGTACCACCATGAACTGCATACAATGAGAATAATATTATTTCAATCAGGAAGTGTTTTTTTGTAAAAAACTTTAGTATGAGTACGTTATGTGGTTTCACAAGCGCTATCTACCATAGGATATGAATCTGTTTGCATCTACTGGTTATTTTTTTCTGAACAATAGAGAGAGGCAGAGAGAGGAGGCCAAACAGAAATTGCCTGAAACTGGTTGCCACTCGTGTACTCCTACTTGACAACATCACTATTGTCGCCTATCTAACTCAAGTGAGTCTCTTATGGGTAGATTCTCTTTCCAATCCTCAGCATTTCTTATTAAGAGACGTCCTCTTTCAGATTTACTAGAGTTTATGGTAAGTGAGTTGTCTTTCCTTTAATACATTGTTGGTCAAAAATGGAATCACAAATACGAAAACAGGTATTGGTTACCGGTGGGGCTGGATTTGTTGGCTCCCATCTCTGTGAACGATTGTTAACGGATGGGCATGATGTCCTTTGTGTGGATAACTTTTTTACCGGTACCAAGGATAATATCCTTCATTTGCTGGATAATCCACATTTTGAAATAATGCGTCATGATGTAACGTTCCCTCTCTACGTAGAGGTGGATGAGATTTATAACCTGGCATGCCCAGCCTCCCCCATTCATTACCAGCATGATCCTGTGCAGACCACAAAAACCAGTGTGCATGGCGCCATTAATATGCTTGGCCTGGCTAAGAGGCTGAATGCGAAAATATTTCAGGCATCTACCAGCGAAGTCTACGGCGACCCGAAGATTCACCCCCAGACTGAGGACTACTGGGGACATGTGAACCCCATCGGCTTTCGTTCCTGCTATGATGAGGGAAAACGGTGTGCTGAGACCCTGTTTTTTGATTACCGTCGTCAGCATAATCTTCGCATTAAGGTTGCCCGTATCTTTAATACCTATGGCCCTAAAATGCATCCGAACGATGGGAGAGTGGTGTCCAATTTCATTATGCAGGCCCTTCAGGGGCTGCCCATCACCATTTATGGTGATGGCTCGCAATCACGTTCTTTTTGTTATGTCGATGACCTGATTGAAGTTTTTGTTCGTCTGATGGCCAGTCCTGATGATTTTACCGGACCTGTAAATACCGGTAATCCTGGAGAGTTTACCATCAAAGAACTGGCGGAGAAAATCATCGATCTCACTGGTTCCTCTTCAAAATTGGATTATCAGCGCCTGCCCAGCGATGATCCAATCCAGCGTCAACCCGATATCAGCCTGGCAAGAGAAAAGCTTGGCTGGGAGCCGACTATTCAATTGGAAGAAGGATTGAAGAAAACAATTCCATATTTTGACGCCTTACTCAAAGCCTGACTCCAGTGCAGCTTAGGCTCACTGTCCCGTCTCAACAAAAGCTGATCCAACTGCAGCAATCTGTTCATGAAAATAGTTATAGATGTAGGAGTAATAGGTCTGGCTCAGCTTTTCGAGACAGCTAGAACCGGTATATACAGAGTGATCAGCAGCCTGTCATTGGAGTTGTTGGCCCGAGATGATCTCGATCTTTCTTTTTCCTCACTCTCTTCGTTGCAGGTCAATCAGCTCACGGACCACTATTTTGCCGAGAAAAATTTTGCTGCCAGATCTTTTCCGAGAAATTGGTTTGAGAAAACATTGATTACCATGGCCGGATGTAATCATGAAACCGGGCAGGAGAAGAAAGCAGCAAAGATTCTTTCAAAGCTTTATCGCATATCCCTTACGCACCGGATCGGGGGAGCGGCAGATCTTTTTCACTCCCACTATTCTGCTTTGCCTCATTTTCGCTTTCGCCGCACTCCTCTGCGCATGTTGACCATTTACGATATCATTCCTCTCATTCATCCGGAATATTTCGCCGATGGCTTTGCAGATGAGTTTCGACCCATTGTCGAGTCTTTTTCGCCCCAGGATGATTTTCTCTTTACCATCTCCGAGTGTACTAAAAATGACATTTGCAGCTATTTTCAAATGGACCCCGAGAGAGTCTTTGTTACGCCTCTGGCTGCAGCAGCGGATCTCTATTATCCAGAGTCAGACAAGGTGCTGATTCGAGCAGTGAAGCAACAGTTTCACATTCCTGATGGGCGTTATTTTCTGACCTTGGCCACAGTAGAAAAGAGAAAAAATCTGCAAATGTCCATGAACTGTTTTCGAGAAATTCTCAAAGAGCCGGGGTGTGAAGATCTTTCCTTTGTCCTGGTTGGCACTCGGGGCTGGAAAGTAAAAGAGTTACTTGAGGAAATTGATAATGATCCAATATTGCACAACAAGGTAATTTTCACCGGTTTTGTTCCAGATCAATATCTCAGCGCAATATACAGCGGTGCAGAGGCCTTTCTCTATCCGTCTCTTTATGAAGGATTTGGCTTACCACCTTTGGAGGCTATGCAATGTGGTCTGCCGGTTATCGTTTCAAATACCAGTTCGTTGCCGGAAGTTGTCGGTGATGCCGGGATCCTGGTGGACCCACAGGATAAAGACCAGATCTGTCAAGCCATGCTGACCCTGCTCAAGGAGAGGGACGTTCATGCTGAATTGGCCCAGAAAGGACTTGTCAGGGCAGGGGGATTTTCCTGGCAGCGGTGTGCTGAGCAGACGGCAGCCGGCTACCAGAGGGCCTGGGATGGCCGTTGAATTGAGATTTTAAGGTTATGCATATAGTTTACGACTATCAGATCTTTGCTCTGCAGAGGGTCGGTGGTATTTCCAGATATTTTGTTGAACTTGCCCGCAGACTTCCGGCCTGTTCCCCGGGGATCGAAACAACCGTGCTTGCTCCTGTTCACGTCAATCAGTATCTGGCCTCCAACCCTGTGCACACGATTGGCTGGAAGGTTCCTTGTTTTCCAGGGAAACACCGCATACTTCCTGCCATCAATGGCATAGTCAGCCGTACTCTTCTCAAATTGCAGCATCCTGATATCTTGCATGAAACCTACTACTCGGCCACTGCTCAATCGTCTCATGTCCCTCATATCCTTTCCGTTTATGATATGATCCATGAGCGTTTTCCCAATCGGTTTCAAGGACCTGATCTCCATATTCCTCAACTCAAAGCCAAGGCTGTAGCACGGGCGGATCATGTGATCGCAATTTCAAAGAGTACCCGTGCTGATCTCATAAAATATCTGCATGTCTCTCCTGAAAAAATCACGGTTATTCCACTTGCCACATCATTTGAGAAACCTGAAAAGAAAAAAGGAGCAGTTGTCTGGCAAAGACCGTATCTTCTCTATGTGGGACTTCGGGGAGGAGTGAAAAATTTTCACACACTCCTCTTGGCCTTTGCTCATTCTCCACTCTTGTCTTCTGAATTCGATCTGCTCTGTGTGGGAGGAGGTGCGTTTACCCCTGAGGAGGTGCGCACCCTGCAAGATTCAGGAGTGGGCTGGCGAATCAAGCATCTGGATGCAGATGACAGTCAACTGGCAGCTCTCTACTCCCAGGCCGCTTTGTTTGTCTATCCCTCGCTCTATGAGGGCTTTGGGTTACCACTCCTGGAGGCCATGCGTTGTGGCTGCCCCGTTGCCTGTAGCGACACCAGCTCCATGCCGGAAATTGCCGGTGATGCGGCAATTTATTTTGATCCCGCAGCTGAAGAAGAGCTGCGATGTGCCATGGAGTCAATAGTTCAATCAACAGAGCTTGTAACTGCATTACGGGTACGGGGATATGAACGGGCAAAATTATTTTCCTGGGATAGTTGTGTCTCCCAGACATTAGAATTGTATCGCAGTAAGGTGTAGGCTTGTGGAAACAGGGCAATCTCTTCAACAACAAAATGGAATCAAAGCAGAATCAGGGGGGGGGATGGTCAAGAAACAGAATGATGCCGAACATCCACTGGTTTCTATTATTACCATAGTCCTGAACGGAGAATCCTGGATCCGGCAGACCATTGACAGCGTCTTGCAGCAAGATTATGGATTTATAGAATATATTGTTATTGATGGGGGATCGCATGACGACACTGTCTCCATTCTCCGTGAATATGACAGCAACATTGATTTCTGGCAGAGTGAGCCGGATAAAGGAATCAGTGACGCCTTTAACAAGGGCATCAAGGTCGCCCATGGAGACGTCATAGGCTTGATCAATGCTGGTGACTGGTATGAGGCCGATACTGTGCGACGTGTGGTCGAAGCCTTGCTGGCAGAGCCAACAGTCGGGGTTGTCTGCGGAGCGTTACAGTTTTGGCATGGTCTGCAACGGGAATATCTCTGTTATTCTGTTCCCCAGTTGCTGGGTCGAGAAATGACTGTGACCCACCCCACCTGTTTTGTCCGTGCTGAACTCTACCGTTCTTTCGGCCTTTTTTCGTCTGACTACAAATTTGCCATGGATTATGAGCTGCTGCTGCGTTTCAAAAAACAGGGGGTCAGGTTTCTGGCCCTTGATTCTGTCCTTGCCAATATGCAGCATGATGGGATATCTGAGGAAAACTGGAAAAAGGCACTCCAGGAAACCCATAGGGCCAGAATTGAGTTGTCAGGGAAATCTTTTTTTACGAGCCGCGCCTATTATTGGTTTATTTTGTTGAAGCGTCAGTTGCGTATTTTTCTGGAAAAACGTGGTTGGAAGAGTCTGCTTCATTTTTACCGAAGCAGACTGGCGCCGGTGAAAAAAACAAAATCATAGCGAGTAGTCATGACTGCCACTGTTTTTCTTTCTATTTTAATCCCTGTCTATAATTGGGATATTGGGCCATTGCTTAGCCGTCTCCATGATCAATGTCTCCACCTTTCGCAAGGGGAGGAGGTAGAAATAATTGTTATGGACGATGGCTCCAGCGAGAAGTATAGCAATGCTTCTGTGGCAGAACAACTGCCTCTGGTCCGCTATCAGGAGTTGGGCCTTAACAGGGGGCGGGCGGAAATCCGCAATCGGCTCCTGGACCAGGCAAAAGGCGAGTATGTCCTCTTTGTAGACGCAGATATGCTCCCTGATCATGACCAGTTTATCCAAACGTATGTGGAGCAGGGCCGGGCCGGTGCTGAAATTATCTGTGGGGGGATCAGTTATCTCCAAAATAAAGAGGTGCATCCAGACTATTCTTTCTACTTATACAAAAGTAAGAAGACCGAGGCAGTACCGCCATCTGTCAGGAACACCATTCCCTGGCGATACCTTTTCACTTCAAACATCATGGTGCGTCGGGATATCCTGCGGGCCGTCTCTTTTGATCCACAATTTACAGGCTATGGATTTGAAGACATTGAATGGGGAGTCCGCCTGGGGGCTTTGTTCACCATCGTGCATATTGATAACAGCTGTTCTCACATGGGAGTGATGAAAAAAAAACAGGTTTTTGTCAAAATGCGTGACTCCATAGCCAATTACTCTCTTCTCCTTTCCCTGCACCCGGCAAAAATAGGTCATACGGGGGCCGCAGGACTTGCTCGACTGCTCAGCTATTTCCCTGACGCCCTTCTCAGGGCTGGAGACAGGTTATTAAGCCGTCTGTTTAACAGCTTGGCATGGAATCGGTTTTTATTTTATATTTTTCAATGTGATAAGGCTGTGTTGCTTGCCAGGGAATTGAAAAATGAGTCCAAGGGCGGCCTTAGTTGATTTCTATTATTATTCCAACACTGAATGGCGGTCCGCTCTTTGCTGAGGTCCTGAAGAGTATTGCCAGTCAGGATCTCAGAGAAAAGTATGAGTTGCTGGTTTATGATTCTTCCTCATCAGATGATACTGTGGCCAGAGCAGAAGCATTTGGCGCAGAAGTCATTCCGGTTCGGAGAGAAGATTTTGATCATGGTGGCACCAGGTCCATGGCGGCAAGGAAAGCCGTTGGCGATATTCTGGTGTTTATGACTCAAGATGCTGTTATTTCTGAACCGGGATCACTTGCAACCTTAATAGCACCATTAAAAAAAGATTCACCTGTTGCTGTCACCTATGGGAGGCAATTGCCGGCAGCAGGTGCTACCTTGGCTGCCGCTCACCTCCGTTTATTTAATTACCCTGAACTGACGCTGGAAAGAGTGTATAAAGACAGGGGGAACTATGGTCTCAAAACAGTCTTTGTCTCCAATTCATTTGCTGCCTATAAGAAGGCTCCGCTTGCCGCGATAGGGTACTTTCAGGATGACTTGATTTTTGGAGAGGACACCTGCGCAGTGGGAAGGCTGCTGCTGCATGGATCTGCCATACGCTATGTTGCAGAGGCAACTGTGTATCATTCCCATAATTATACTCTTGTCGAAGAATTCAAGAGACACTTTGATATCGGTGTCCTGCATAGCACCGAGAAGTGGCTCTTGAAAGAATATGGGAGCGCAGAAGGGCATGGTGCCAGCTATGTTCATTCTGCGCTATCCTATTTTTTAAGCAACAAGGCCTGGTCTCTTGTCCCGGATTTGATAATACGATGCGGGGTGAAATATTTAGGGTATACTCTTGGGAAAAAATATAGATACCTGCCGGCGGTGTTGCGGCCCAAGGTGAGTATGCACCACAATTGGTGGCGGAAGTAGGTTTCTTTTTGTCAGAAATTGAGTGAGTTGAAGTAAAATAGGTCCTCTATGATGTCTCTGAATCTGCGTGAGCAGAGTTCTCTTATATGTAAAATATTAAACCTGGTCGATTGTGCCCTGGTCTGTATCTTCCTCTGGGCATTAGTGACATGGTACCGGGTACCGTGGAATTACTACTATACCTATCTTCTTTGGATCTCTTTTGGGTTGTCACTGATCAGTTTCCAGTATTTTCAACTCTATCGTTCCTGGCGTGGCTGGAAATTTTATTTGGAATTTCTCGTCATTGTCAAGGCATGGGGGGGAGTCGTCGGGGCACTTCTGTTTTACTTTTTTATCTTTAAAATTTCACATGCCTATTCACGGGTAGTCTTTTTGATCTGGTCTACGGTGACGCCGCTGTTACTGTTTGCTGCCCATGTTATTGCCCGAAAAATTTTGCATCACTATCGTTCCAAAGGAAAAAATGTCCGTCGAGCGGTGGTGGCTGGTGCCGGAGAACTGGGGATAACCCTGGCCCGGGAAGTGGAGGCCATTCCCTGGGCCGGAATAGAGGTGTTGGGATTTTTTGATGATAAGGTTGGACCGGATGAAAAAAATACTGTTGTCGGTAAGCCGATTCTTGGCGCCATAGCTGATATTCGCAATTTTTTGCTGAATAACGATATTGATTACGTCTATGTGGCACTGCCGATGCGGGCGGAGAAAAAAATATTTTCCATCCTCCGGGAGTGTCGCTCATTGGGCGCAAGAATTTATCTGGTCCCTGATCTCTATGTCTTTGGTTTGCACCATGCAGAAATTCAGTCACTGGGAAATACCCTTGTCTTGAACTTTAACCCGAATACCGAATGGAAAAGGAGCTTCGACGTCATCTTTTCCCTTATGGTCCTTACTTGTATATCACCTCTTTTCTTTGCTATCGCTATCCTGGTCAAGCTTCAGGATGGCGGGCCGATATTTTACCACCATAAGCGCATTACCTCTGCCGGAAAGGAGTTCGGGTGCATCAAGTTTCGCTCGATGGTGGTTGATGCCGAAGAACAACTGGAGAAGATTCTGGCGGACAACCCTGAACAGCGTGAGGAGTGGGAGCGCAGCTTCAAGCTGAAAAAGGACCCCAGAGTCACTCGCCTCGGAAGGTTCCTGCGAAAAACCAGTCTGGACGAGCTGCCCCAGTTTATAAATGTCCTCAAGGGAGAGATGAGCGTGGTCGGAGCACGACCTATCGTGGGCCAGGAACTGAATGATTTTTACAAGGAGAGCGCGGGGCGCTACTGTTCCATGAAACCGGGGATAACCGGTCCCTGGCAGGTTGAGGGGCGATCAGACAGCGCCAGCTATGATGAACGGGTAGAACTCGATGACTGGTATATCCTCAATTACTCTTTGTGGACCGATATCAAGATCATTGCCAAGACAATTAAACGGGTATTCGATCGCAAAGGGGCCTATTGAGCCCTGAGGGGAATAGCTCAACGAAAAGAGAACATTTCCCACATGGATTAAATATCCGCCAACCGCCAACCGCCAACCGCCAACCGCAGACCGCTCCTCCTATTCTTCTCCTAAGGCCAGCATCAGCGCCGCCGGGGCATTGCCTGCCGCGCCCTCCAGGCTGGTGACAGGAACACCCCGCCGTTCGGCCTTTCTGATGGGTTGTGAGTCTGGGAAAAAGGCTATTGGCGATACTCCGAGTCCGGTTTCCAGAAACGATCTGTCTTCTTCATCGGTGATCAGGTTACCGACAAAGCTGATCTTGGGGATCTTGACATCTTCCGCCAGCTTTTTGACCTTGAGGGCGGTGCGGATGGAGGACTTTGAGGGAATGACCACGATGAGCAGGTGATCGATGCCGGCAATGGTTCCTCTTCCCAGATGTTCAACACCTGCCTCCATATCGAGGAGAACGACCTGGTTTTTGGAAAGCAGGAGCTTGGTCAGCATCCGGCGCAGGACATTATTTTCTGGGCAGGCACAGCCTTTGTCTCCGCTCTGAATGGCACCCAGAACCATCAGTTTCATCCCGTCATGGTTGACCATGAACTCTTGCAGGAGGTCATTTACTTCCGGATTCATGTTATACATGGGGGAGCCCTCGGTCTTGCCGGAACGTTCTACCAGAAGTTTTGTCATCTCGGCAATGGGCCGGATGGCCCCAGGGTTTTTTACTCCCAGGGTCTGGGCCATATGAGGACTGGGGTCGGCATCAATGACCAGGACTTCCCTGCCTGCCTTTTTGAATTCATCCGCCAGAAGTGCCATGAGGGTGGTTTTGCCGACCCCGCCTTTGCCGCTGATTGCAATCTTCATTTTTTCTTTCTCTCCGTCCTCTTTTACTTGCAAGCTATTCTACAATGGTTAAGATATAAGGCGATCTTGTTTGAATATGTAGCGTATTTATAGAATTGAGTAAACTAAGAATAGGAGTTTTGCCATGTATCAGATGAGTAATCAAATCACTCTTACCCAAGCCAGGCAGGAAGCGTCGACGATTTTTCTAGCAAAGGTCTTTAACTGGATGGCTGTTGGATTGGGCCTCACCGGTGTTGTAGCCTGGTTTACAGCCTCGAGTGGGCTGGCCATGCAGCTGGTGGCCAGTCCTGCTTTTATGATCCTTATTTTGGCCGAACTTGGCTTGGTCTTTTTTCTCTCCGCCCGTATCGATAAAATTCAGGCTGGCACTGCTACCGGGCTCTTTGTCGGCTATGCGGTGCTCAACGGCTTGACCCTGTCCATGATTTTTCTTGCCTACACCCAGTCCTCCATCGCTGCCACATTTTTCATTACGGCGGGTATGTTCGGCTCCATGGCTGTCTACGGGCTGGTGACAAAACGTGATCTTTCAGCCTGGGGATCCTTTCTCTTCATGGGAGTAATCGGGATCATCATTGCCTCGGTGGTGAATATCTTTCTCAAGAGTTCTTCTCTTTACTGGGCCATCTCTCTGATCGGAGTCTTTGTTTTTGTCGGGCTTACAGCCTATGACGTCCAGAAAATCAAGACCATTGGTGAACAGGGTATCATGGAGCAGGGCGAAGGTACAGTGCGGAAAGGCGCTATTATGGGTGCTCTGGCCTTGTATCTTGATTTCATCAATCTCTTTCTCATGCTCCTTCGTTTTTTCGGCGGCAGCAGAGACTAAGCCGGTGTCAAAAAAACAACATGGTCAGAGTAATGCTCGGAACGGCATAAGGATCCCTAACGAAATGAGGGAAATAGCCAGGTTGTTTCGTCACGGCTCCTAGATTTAGAATCAGAAAAATAGAGAAGAAAGCATGTTCCGTATCAGGGAGGACATGCTTTTTTCTTTTTGGGTGAAGAGGAACAGGGCGTAGCGATGGAAAATCTATTTGCGGGGAAAAAAATTGTGGTCGGGGTGACAGGCTCCATAGCCGCATTCAAGGTGGCTGGCTGGGTCAGTGCACTCGCCCAGGAGGGTGCTGAGGTCTCTGTGGTGATGACCGAGTCTGCTTGTCGTTTTGTTGCACCTCTTACCTTTTCTGCCCTGTCCGGTCGTTCGGTACTCAGTGATATGTTCACAGCAGAAGAGACCCGCTCAATATCCCATGTCCAGTTGGGGGAGGAGGCGGATCTGATCCTGATCGCCCCGGCTACTGCCAACACCATTGCCAAGATTGCCCATGGTCTTGCTGATGATCTGCTGACGACCACCGTTCTGGCGGCAGATGCTCCGGTACTTGTGGCTCCGGCCATGAACAGTCGAATGCTCATGAATCCTGTGACCCAGCGTAATATCGAGATACTCAAAGAGTTGGGTCATGGAATCATAGAGCCTGAATCGGGGATGATGGCCTGCAAGACTGAGGGGCCTGGACGGCTTGCGGAATGGGAGGATGTTCGTGAACAGCTTCTGGCGGCGCTCAGTGCTCAGGATTTGAAAGGAGAGAAGATTTTAATTACTGCAGGGCCTACCCGAGAGGCCCTGGATCCGGCCCGTTTTCTCAGTAATCGATCTTCTGGAAAAATGGGCTATGCATTGGCTCGGATGGCAAAAAGGCGTGGGGCCGAGGTAGTCCTGGTCAGTGGTCCCAGTTGCCTGAAGGCTCCTTATGGAGTGAAATTGATCCGTGTGCAGACGGCCTACGAGATGTGTCAGGCGGTCATGGATTCCTGCGAGGATGCTTCGGTGATTATCAAGGCTGCAGCAGTGAGCGATTTCCGTCCGGCCACGGTGGCTCGTGAAAAGGTCAAGAAAGAAGATGCTCAGTTCATCCTCAAACTGGAACAGACCATCGATATCCTCAAGGAACTTGGCCATAGAAAAGAGGAGCATGGCTATCTCTTAGTCGGCTTTGCCGCTGAAAGCTGTCACTTGCATGCCTCTGGAGAGGAAAAAATGCGAAAGAAAAATCTTGATCTCATCGCCATCAATGATATCAGTGGTGAATGTACCGGATATGAGGTGGATACCAATCAGGTGATTCTCCTTGATCGGCACGGCTTTTCCAATCTCCCGCTTACCAGTAAAGAGGAAACTGCCAATTTGATTTTGGACCGAGTGCATAAACTCCTCAGCGAAAAAAGATTGCACTAATTCCTGGTACTGCTCACTCTTCTCTGGCAACTGTGATATGTCTCCCCGCGAACGTTCCATTCTTGCAGTGACCTGTTTTGGTCACTTCATGAGTCATTTCAATATGCTGGTTTTTCCAGCTATTCTTCTCCCCCTTTCCGGGAAACTGGCTCTGGATGTGGGCCAGACCCTGGCCCTGTCTTTCTGGATGTATCTTCTTTTCGGCCTGACTGCCCTTCCCTGGGGGGTGCTGGCTGATCGATTTGGGGCTCGTCCTCTGTTGGCTGTTTTTTATCTCGGAGCAGGAGTTTGCGGGCTTCTTGCCGCTTGGAACCTGTCTGACCCATTTCTCCTTGGTCTCTGTCTGGCCGGGATCGGTCTCTTTTCCGGGATCTATCATCCGGCAGGCCTGGGGTGGATAGCCAAGGAGTTTGAAAACACCAGTCAGGGCATGGCCTATAACGGCATGTTTGGTAATCTGGGTCTGGCCACAGCACCTCTTCTTGCCGGAAGCGTCAATTATTTCTGGGGGGCAGAGGCGGTCTATCTGATCCTGGGGACGGTGAATATCGCTGGACTTTTCCTTCTCTACCTGGCCCGCAACGGTCAAGGCGGCCTCCAGGTCAGGAGGGAAAAGGGGAGTCCCAAACGTTCTCTTGCGCCCTTCCTTGTCCTCCTCCTGGCTATGACTCTCGGCGGTATCGTCTATCGTGGCATGACCGTGACCCTACCTGCCTACTTTGAATTGCAGAACAGGGATCTCTATCAGGGATTCCTCGTTTTTTCAGGACAGATCGGCTCAGCCAACCTCTTTGCCACCCTGGTAACATCGCTTATCTATCTGGTCGGTATGGCTGGTCAGTATTTCGGGGGCAGGGTGGGAGAGTCCTGTGACCTTGGCAGGGGGTATCTGCTTTTTCACCTCATTACTATCCCGGCGGCCCTGTTCATGGCCTTTACCACCGATATCCCCCTGATACTGTTTGCCATGATCCATTCATTTTTTCTCCTCGGCATGCAGCCATTGGAAAACACCTTGGTGGCCCGTCTCAGTCCACCTGAAGTTCACAGCTCTGCTTTTGGTCTGAAATTTATCCTCACCTTCGGCGTCGGTGCTCTGAGTGTAAAGATGGTGACTCTGGTCAAGGCAGGCTGCGGATTCAGTGCTGTCTATATCAGCCTGGCCTTGATTTCCGTTCTCCTGGTCTGTACCATTCTTGTCCTCAATCATTTTCGAAAAAAATCCTCGCTATCTTGTGATCGCTGATCGGCAGCAGTCTCCAATCAAGGGAAAAAGGGGTCCTCTTACTACTTGCCAAGAGGCAAAAGTGGGGCTCGCTTTTTTTCGTATCTTTTCTTCGGCAAAGCAACCAACCTCTCTCCTTTCTTTTTTTGATAAAAGTTGACTCAGGAGAAAAGCGGACAGGCTGATTCACCCCTGGATCTTGTTGACAAGGGTAGTGGCGATTCTTCAATTGATGTCGGGCAAGCAGCTTTTTCGCTCAGTTTTTTTTGTTCTTGTCGCAGCGATGGCGGAAGCGATAGAGAAAAATGTGCGAAAGGGGCCACAGGTAATTCTTACCAAGAGGATATGCTGTCTGCCTGAATAGAGGAAACAGATTGAGGAGAAGAATAATCTTCTGAGAAGAGGGCAGGGAGCTGCGGCACGATTTTTGTGCCGCAGCAGGATTTTGGCTGGAGTTGTTGTTACCCCTGTGCTTTTGCCCAGGAGTCGCGTAAGCCGACGGTGCGGTTGAATACCAGATGATCTGGCTTGGAATCCTCAATATCCAGGCAAAAATAGCCCTGGCGTTCAAACTGGAGGCTGGTGCCGGCTGCAGTCTGTCTGAGTGAAGGTTCCACCAGGCAGTTTGTGAGAACGGTAAGAGAATCGGTGTTGAGGTGTTCCTTGAAATCGACTTCCTTATCTGCATCCGGGTTTTCCACGGCAAAGAGGCGGTCATAGAGCCGTACCTCACAGCTGAGGGCATGTGCTGCCGAGACCCAGTGGATGGTGCCCTTGACCTTGCGCCCATCCGGGGCATTGCCTCCGTAAGTGGTTGGATCGTAGGTGCAGTGAATTTCCCTGACTACTCCTGTGTCCTTATCCTTTATAACTGAGACGCAGGTGATAAAATAGGCGTAGCGCAGTCGAACTTCTCGTCCTGGTCCCAGGCGGAAGAATTTTTTGGGAGGATCTTCCATAAAGTCACTGCGTTCAATGTAGATCTCTCTGGAGAAGGGGATGCGTCTCGTCCCCATCTCCGGTTTTTGCGGGTGATTCTGGGCCTCGATCTCTTCTGATTCTTCTGGCGGGTAGTTTGTGATAATGACCTTCAGAGGATCCAGGACCCCCATGACTCGAGGGGCTGTATCATTCAGGTCGTTGCGGACACTGTTTTCCAGGACGCCCATGTCGATCCAGCTTTCCTTCTTGCCAATGCCTATCTCGGAACAAAAATTACGAATAGACGCTGGAGTGTAACCACGACGTCTGAGTCCGGAAATGGTGAGCATCCTCGGATCATTCCAGCCTGTTACATGGCACCCGGTCACCAATTGAAGGATCTTCCGTTTGGACATCACCGTGTAAGTGAGATTGAGACGGGCAAACTCAATCTGTCGGGGATGGCAGGGCGTTTTCAGGGTATCCAGGAACCAGTCATAAAGCGGCCTGTGATCCTCGAACTCCAGAGTGCAAAGAGAGTGGGTGATCCCCTCAATGGCATCGGAGAGACAGTGGGTGTAGTCATACATGGGATAGATGCACCACTTGCTGCCGGTGCGGTGGTGATCCACTTTCAGAATTCTGTAGATCACTGGATCGCGCATGTTGAGGTTGGGGGAGGCCATATCGATCTTGGCTCGCAGCACATGGCTGCCGGTTTCGAATTTTCCTTCCTTCATCTCATGAAAAAGGGCAATATTCTCCTCGATAGCTCGATTTCGGTAGGGGCTTTCTTTTCCGGTTTCGGTGAGGGTACCCCGGTATTCCCGGATTTCTTCAGCACTGAGGTCGCAGACATAGGCCTTATCTTGACGGATAAGTTCCACTGCATAATCATAGAGCCTGTCAAAGTAGTCGGAGGCAAAGAAGAGATTGTCACCCCACTCATATCCAAGCCACTGCACATCTTTCTTGATGGATTCTACATAAGCAGCCTCTTCCTTGCTCGGGTTGGTGTCATCGAAGCGGAGATGACAGCAGGCATTGTTTTCTTCGGCAATGCCGAAGTTGAGACAGATGGATTTGGCATGGCCAATATGAAGAAAGCCGTTTGGCTCCGGTGGGAAGCGCGTGACCGGGGCGGAATGTTTTCCGTTTTTGATGTCTTCGGCAATGATCTGGCGAATGAAATCAACATTTTTATCGTTATTCCGGTCGGAATTGTCCATTGTTTTTTTCTCCTGAAGAAGAGCTCTGCCTGGATCAGGCCTGGTAAAGTTTTCCGACATCGCGCAACCGCTGGACCACGCGTTCCCGGCCAATGGTGATCAGGATGTCAAACATGGACGGGCCTGCAAGCTGACCGGTAACTACGGTGCGCATGCCATTAATGATGACTCCGGGTTTTACCCCAACCTCATCAGCCAGTTCTCGAGCGATCCGTTCAGCCTCTTCAATGTTAAAATCGTCGAGAGCCTCATAACGATCAGCCAGCATGGGTAACCATTCTTTAAGGCCCTCATGCTTGAGGATGTTTTTCTGCAGCGGCTTTTCTTCCACTTGGAAATCATCGGCAAAGTAGGCTCGACCCAGAGAACCGAAGTCGGTGAGGGTATGAAAGCGGTCCCTGATGAGGTCGATGGTGTGCAGAAACCACTCTTTTTTCTCTCTCGCATAGGCTGCATCCCAGAGTCCTTCGGACTCCAGAAAGGGCTGAGCCATTTCTGCAATCTCTTCTACGGGGAGAGTGCGCAGGTAATGCTCGTTGATGGCAATGGCCTTGGGATCGGTGAAAAACTTGGCATCATCTTTACGATAATTAAAAATCGAATTCGACTTGTTGATTCTCTCCAGGGTAAAGGATTCTACCAGCTCTTCCCGTGAGAAAAATTCTCTGTCATCACCAGGAGACCAGCCCAGAAGGACGAGGAAATTGGATAATGCCCAGGGGATAAAGCCGTGGTCTCGATAAAATTGAACAGAGACGATCTCGCCATGGCTGCGTTTGGATATTTTTGCCTTTTTAAGATCAAGGGTGAGGGGCATGTGGGCAAAGACCGGGAGGGGTGCCTCAAGTGCCTCATAGAGAAGTACCTGACGTATCGTATTGGTCATATGGTCCTGACCGCGGATGATATGGGTTATCCGATCCCTGATGTCATCAACCACGTTGCAAAGGAGATACAAGGGCTTGCCGGTAGAGCGAACGATGACAAAATCCTCAACTTCATCATAGGTCGCTTTGATATGACCCAGTACCTTATCGTCATATCCTAAAGAGCCTTCTCTGGCAGGGACTTTGAAGCGGACAACAGAGGAGAGGCCGGCGGCCTCTTTTTCAGCGATCTGTTCTGGGCTGAGGTGACGACAGGTGCCGTCATAGCCAAAGGTGGTTTTGTTGGCTTGGGCTGCTTCTCGTTTCGCTTCCAGTTCTTCCTTGGTACAGAAACATCTGTAGGCCTTTCCTTCACTGAGAAGTCTGGTCGCCGCAGCGATATGGTCGTTGCTGAATTCTGTCTGAAAATAGGGGCCTTCGTCCCAGTCAATCCCCAACCATTCCAGTCCGTCAAGGATGCCTTGGATGGATTCCTGAGTGGAACGATCGGCATCGGTGTCTTCGATACGGAGGATAAGTTTACCCCCAGTTTTTTTTGCATACAGCCAGTTATAAAGTGCGGTCCTGGCACCTCCAATATGGAGGTAACCCGTTGGGCTCGGGGGAAATCGTAAACGTGTCTCAGTCATGGAAAACCTAATATGATTGGTGGGGAATGATAAGTCGAAAGGTTAAAAGCTCCAAAATACCCCTGCTGTATATCGTTTTCAGGAGGATTGTTCAATAGCAAAAAACTCAGAAGCGGGTATCCGCCTGCTCCTAAAGAGATTTACCATCCATCGGCGGCTGCTCTCCTGAAAGCGGCTATATTGATAACTGTGGCAGGAAGAGGTGCCTCTTTTTAGAGGATGTAAATGAAACTATTTTTTGTTGTTCTCTTTAGTTGAACCCTGTATAGTTCCCTCGTTTAGCTTATCAGGTTATAATGGGGAGTTGTCCAAAGGCATGGGGAACAATGGAACCTATAGGAGAAGCTAGGTAAAATTCGTGTCCTTGGGAGAAAGGATGCTCATACCATAGAAGCAAGAGGGGAGTGAACATGAAAGTACTTATCAGTGATAACCTGTCTCCGGCAGGTGCCAAAATATTGGTTGATGCCGGTCTCGAGGTTGATATTAATACCGGCTTGCCTCCGGAAGAGTTAAAGAAAATTATCGGTGATTATGATGGGCTGATTATTCGCAGCGCCACCAAGGTCACTTCCGAGATTGTTGATGCCGCTGAGAAGCTGAAAGTTGTTGGCCGTGCAGGTATTGGTCTCGATAACGTAGATATCCCTGCTGCCAGCCAGAAGGGAATCGTGGTTATGAATGCCCCTGATGGCAATGCCACCACCGCAGCTGAGCATGCCATTGGCATGATGATGTCTCTGTCTCGCAACATTCCTCAAGCCACTGCCTCCATGAAAGAGGGGAAGTGGGAGAAAAAGAGTTTCATGGGCCGTGAGCTTACCGGAAAGACCTTAGGGATCTTTGGTATCGGTCGTATTGGCGCCATTGTTGCCAATCGCGCCCAGGGTTTGAAGATGAAAACCATTGCCTATGATCCCCATATGCCAAAAGATCTGGTGGACAAACTTGGTGTGGAATTGGTGAGTCTCGAGGAGTTGGCAAAACGTTCTGATTATATCACTGTCCATGTTCCCTTGACCAAAGAAACTGACAAGGTTCTCTCCACGGAATTTTTCAAAAATATGAAAAATGACGCCATGTTTATTGACTGTGCTCGTGGTGGTGTCTGTGATGAGGAGGCGCTGTATAAGGCCCTGGTAGATGGAGAGATTGCCGGCGCGGCCCTTGATGTTTTTGTCAAAGAACCCACTACCCTGGAAAATTGTCCTCTCCTGGGATTGAAGAATTTTATCTGTACCCCTCATCTGGGTGCTTCCACCAGTGAGGCTCAGGAAAATGTGGCCCTGGCCATTGCCAAGCAGGTTGCGGATTACTTGAACAAGAGTGTGGTTACCAATGCTGTAAATGTACCTTCGGTCAGCGATGATGTTCTGGCTCAGGTCGGTCCCTATGTGAACTTAGGTGAGAAACTAGGTTCCCTCCATATGCAGATTGCCAAAGGTGGTGTCCAGGAGGTGGATATCGAATACAGCGGTGAACTGGCTGAGCTCAATACCAGTCCTATCACTGTAGCCTTTCTTAAAGGACTGTTTACACCAATCCTTCAAGACGCCGTGAACTATGTTAATGCGCCAGTCATTGCCAAGGATCGAGGCATTCGAGTGGTAGAGTCGAAGTCTGATCGATCCCATGATTTTATCAATGTGCTAACGATCAGGGTCGTGACCAATGCAGGTGAAAATGTATTGGTGGGAACTGTTTTTGGAAAAAATGAACCGCGCCTGGTTCGTCTCAATAGCTTTCGCCTTGAGGCCCTGCCAGCAGGTCCCATGCTTCTTGTATACAACAATGATGTGCCAGGGGTTATCGGTGATCTTGGAAGTACCTTGGGCAGGGCCGGAGTTAATATTTCACGGATGACTGTTGGTCGTGAAGAGGCCAGTGAGCAGAATATTATTTTGCTGAGTACAGACAAAATAATTTCCAAAGAGCTCCTGGCGGAGGTTAAGGGACTGGACAACATTGATGATGCCCTGGCCCTTGAACTTGGTGTTTAGCCCCTCTCTTTACCGACGACTCTCTGAAAAAAATGAAGCTGGTTTGATCAGCTTGAACAATAAGAGATGCTTATTGATGAAAGATGCTTATAAGTCAGAAATGGCTTTAGTCGGTTCTGGGCTATGAGACAGGAACTTTGTTGACTGTAATGAAGTAACATAAAAAAAACCGGGGCAACTGTTTGCTGTCCCGGTTTTCGTATTATTGATTTTTTGGGTTGGAGGTGAGGGCGATATGGTTACTGAATTTGAACAAGGGTGTCCCTGTGGAGATAGAAAAGTTCCTGATCAGCACGGCAGATGTGTTATGCCCGAGGTTACATTTACTGCTTTTATTATGTCCTTAAACACATCCGCTATCTATCATTTGGGAGAAATAGCAGACCCAGTAAGTGGGAAAAAAATTGTTGATTTCACTCTGGCTCGCCATGCCATTGATACCCTGGTGCTGCTCCAGGAAAAGACCAAGGGAAACTTGGATTCTGATGAGGCGCAACTGCTGAAAAATATCCTCTATGATATCAAGATGCGTTTTGTGCAGGTTGTTCAACAGAAGAAGTCTACAAAACAATCCTCCTGAAATGATTCCAGTAGATGGGACAGAGCTCGTTGTTAGGGCACCAGCCAAGGTCAATCTTACTCTGCGTATCCTTGCTAAACGGCCTGATGGATATCACGATCTTGATTCGGTGATGCAAAAGATAGAACTTGCCGATATCATCACCCTTAGGTGCTCTAAAAAACCTGGAATTTATCTCTCTTGTCCGGGTTCAGGGCTTCCGCAAGATGAGACGAATCTGGCTTGGAAGGCTGCGGCGGCCTTTTTAAAGGCAACGGAGAGAACTGCAGATTGTGGTGTTTCTATTATCTTGGAAAAGCATATTCCGGTGGCTGCCGGACTTGGCGGCGGCAGCAGTGATGCCGGGGCCGTTCTGACGGGACTCAACCGACTCCTGCAGGCCAAATTGTCTGAAGATACCTTGCTGGAGCTTGGTCGTTCCCTCGGTGCGGATGTTTCATTTTTTGTTGTCCCTTACCATGCTGTGCGCGCAACTGGGATTGGTGATAAAATGACACCAATTTTTTCTCTTTCTGGTTGTTCACTTCTTCTTGTTAATCCGGGCTTTTCTGTATCGACTGCCTGGGTTTATGAAAATTTTACATTGACAAGGACAGATAAAGTTTCTAATCTATGTGATTTTCGTGAAAATGATAACTCATACGGTTCGCCTTATCCCTTTTTTAATGATCTGGAAAAGGTGACTATTGAACGCTATCCTGAGCTTGCAGTTATCAAAAGTTTTTTGTTGGCCAACGGTGCATCCGATGCCTTGATGTCTGGGAGTGGGCCTACTGTTTTTGGGGTGTTTCCAGATGATTGTGGTGCCGTATCAGATGCTTTGCAACACTGTGCCGATAAGCTGGCAGAGAAATATGGATCAGGGGTCTTTATAACCAGGGGCCTTTGTAATTAGGATTTATCCAGGAATAATCGTTTTTGCACGATCTCTCCGGTATGGAAGCAATTTTTTTTATCGATATCATAAGATACATGAAGTGAATTTTTTTCATATCTCAAAGTCTTGTATGCTTGCTTACTGGACTGCGAAAAAAAAGAATTGTTTAGGAATGTACTAATTCAATTTGTTGGGGCGTGGCGAAGTGGCTCAACGCACCGGGTTTTGATCCCGGCATTCGGAGGTTCGAACCCTCCCGCCCCAGCCAATCAATAATATAGAAAATTCGCATCAAAATCTTATCAAGAACAGATTATGGCAAATATTATCAAGATTTTTTCCGGCAACGCCAACCCAGTAATGGCACAGGAAATTGTTGATTTCCTGCATATTCCACTTTCCAAGGCTGATGTCAGGCAGTTCAGCGATGGAGAAATTTTCGTTGAGATAAAGGAAAATGTTCGTGGCGCAGATGTCTTTATTGTTCAGCCCACTTGTACCCCCGTCAATGACAATCTCATGGAACTGGTCATTATGGTTGATGCCCTCAGGCGGGCCTCAGCAAGAAGGATTACTGCTGTTGTTCCTTATTACGGCTATGCTCGGCAGGACAGGAAGGTTGCTCCACGGGTCCCGATTTCTGCTAAAGTTGTTGCTGAAATGTTCATGGCTGTCGGCGTGAGAAGGGTGCTCAGTATGGATCTTCATGCTGGTCAGATTCAGGGGTTTTTTAATATACCTGTGGATCATCTCTATGCTGCTCCGGTCATTCTTGATTATATAAAAGATAAATTTTCTAATGTGGTTATGGTTTCTCCTGATGCCGGTGGTGTGGAAAGAACTCGTGCCTTTGCAAAACGGCTTGATGCTGGGTTAGCCATCATTGATAAGCGTCGAGATCGGCCTAATGAATGTGAGGCCATGCACGTTATCGGCGATGTCAAAGGAAAGACTGCTATTCTTCTCGATGATATGGTTGATACTGCCGGTACTTTGTGTAATGGGGCTGAGACCCTGATTAAACATGGAGCTAACGAAGTGCATGCCTGTTGTTCCCATCCGGTACTCTCCGGTCCGGCTGTTGAACGGTTGGCAAAATCGAAGATTAAAACATTGGTAGTCACTAATTCTATCCCTTTGCGGGGCGATGCCTTGATGTGTGACAAAATTAAAGTGCTGTCCGTGTCCCAACTGTTGGCTCAGGCCATAGACTGTATTCATAATGAAGGGTCCATCAGTTCACTGTTTGTGTGAATGGTGTATTTAAAAGAGAAAGAACTCGTTTGAGTTTATAAAATACTGAGAAATAGCCTGGCCTCAATCGCTTTTGAGACTATAGAGTCAGGGTAAGGAGGAACGTATGCTTCAAGTAGACATGTCTGCTTCAAAAAGAGAAAGTTTTGGCAAAGGTGCCATGCGTCGTCTGCGTGTGAGCGGGAGCACACCAGCGGTATTATACGGCAATAATAAGGAAGTTTATTCATTACAACTTGAGACCGCTCCTTTTTTGAAGACTCTGTTTAAGATCAGTCGCAAGAATGCGGTGGTGAGTCTTTCCATTAATGGAGAGACTCATCACGTACTTGTGAAGGAAATCCAGACTGATCCTGTACACGACACTTTGATTCATGCCGATTTTTATGAAATTGATATGGCTGAAACCAGACGCTTTACTGTCCCTGTGCAGTTGACTGGCAAGGCAAAGGGACTTGAATTTGGCGGCGAGTTGGTGATCCATAAGGCTGCAATAGAACTTGACGGAACTCCCCTTGCTATACCTGATGTGATAAAGGCTGATATCTCTGGACTTGGTATCGGTCAGTCGCTTTTGTTCTCTGATTTGGATTTGCCAGCTGAGGTAACCATGGTTGGAGATAGTTCCCGCCTCTGCGCTGAGGTCATCACTCCCGCCGTTTGATATCGGAAAGGATTTTTGTTTTTGAGTCCGGAAGGGTTTTGCCCCTTCCGGACTTTTTTGTTTTGGAGGGGAAGAAGTGGTTGAAGAGACTTTTCTTATAGCCGGGTTGGGAAATCCCGGTCCCAACTATGAGGAGACCAGGCATAACGTAGGATTTCTTCTTGTTGATGAACTTGCTCGTCGGCAGGGGGTAAGGCTGGATTCCGGAAAATGGGATGGATTGTTCTGTCGGGCATCATTTTGGGGCGCTCGTGTTTTTCTGGTAAAACCTCAGACCTTTATGAATCTTTCCGGGAGAACCGTGGCCCGTTTTACTGATTTTTTTAAGGTCCCTGTCGATCATCTCCTTGTTATTCATGATGACCTCGATATGCACCCAGGGCGTCTCAAACTGGTCAGTGGTGGGGGGGCGGGTGGTCACAACGGTATTCGTTCCCTTATTCAGTGTCTTGGAAGTAAGGAGTTTTACAGGTTGAAATACGGCATAGGCAAACCTGGGCAAAACAACGTCCATGCAGAAATACCGGTGGAAAAATATGTTCTGACCCCATTTTCCCAGGATGAAAAAGCGTTGCTTGAGAAGCGGGTGGCTATCGTCCTTGAAGGAATAGAGATATTTGTCAAATCAGGTGGTCAGCAGGCTATGAATGTTCTTAATGTGGTCAAGTGAGAAGGCGCCTGATATCTCCCTCAGATGTTTTTTAAAGGCGTGATTGGAAAAAGTATGGTATAATGTTTCTTTGGTGGTGATTTTAAAGACTCCACTCATTTTATTACGTTGAGCTGATTTGCTATTAGGGAATGTTGTATCAAGTAAATGCTCCAATGTCTATAGCAAGTTACTAGGAAATCTTATCTGCCTGAAGAGTTTAGATGATTTTTTATAGCCCCGATATTTGTTATTGTGGTTCTAATGTCCTCATGAGGGTATATACCCGAATCCGGATATCTGTTTTTCCAGGAGGATACTGTGTTTACAGAGGGTGATATGGCCGTGTATCCGGCCCATGGAGTAGGCGTTATAGAATCAATCGAAAGCCAGACCGTTGCAGGAATGGATCAGTCTTTTTATGTCATGAAAATTTTGGACAATGACATGAAAATAATGATTCCCACAGCGAGCAGCGACAATGTGGGTCTTCGAGCTATCATTAGTAAAAAAGAAGTAGAGACTGTTCTCGATATTTTACGAGACCGTGATTCTGAGATCGGTACCCAGACCTGGAATCGACGCTATAGAGAGTATATGGAAAAGATCAAGACTGGCTCTATTCATGAAGTTGCGGCTGTACTTCGTGACCTGTTTCTGCTCAGTGTTGATAAAGACCTCTCTTATGGCGAGCGCAAGATGATGGATACAGCCAAAAGCCTTCTCGTCAAAGAGATTTCACTTGCCAGAAAGGTTGATGAGGCTAATACTACAGCCTTAATAGATGAAATGTTCAACTAAGTTATTCCTTCCCCGCATACGTTTACATAACCACCTTTCGCCATTACTAGACCATGGCATTATGTCATGACTTTCCCTTCAGCATCTATTTCTGTTGATATGTCGTCTGACATGATCGACCTGCAGGTATCTTTTGAATACAGCGGGAGCAGATTTGATCATTTTCTGGTGCTGAAAGTACCTGAAACGTCACGCGCTCTTCTTGTTCAATCCATACGACAGGGGCTTCTCCTTGTTGATGGAGAAAAGAAGAAGAGTAGTTATCGGCTAAAACAGGGAGAGACGATAAGCGGTACCCTCTTCCAACCGCCCCCCCCTGAATTGATCGCTCAGGAAGTTCCTTTTGAGATCCTTTTTGAGGATGAGTCACTTCTCCTTATTTCTAAGCCACCAGGGGTGGTTGTGCATCCGGGAAGTGGTAATCCGTCTGGTACTCTGGTAAATGGTTTGCTTCATTACTGTCGTGACATTGGCGATATTGGTGATGAGATGCGGCCTGGTATTGTCCATCGTCTGGATAAAGATACCTCTGGAATCATGGTGGTGGCAAAAACAGGGTCGTGTCATCGCCTTCTCATTGAGGCCTTTAAGGCCAGGAAGGTGGAAAAAGAATACCTGGCTCTGGTGGTCGGCACTTTCGAAAGAAAAAAAGGGCGTGTCGTTGCTCCTGTCGGCAGGCATCCTGTGCATCGCCAGAAAATGGCGATCTGTGAGAAAAAGGGGCGCCATGCCGCAAGTAGTTGGCAGGTTCTGGAAGAGTACGCAGCGGGGTATAGTCTGGTTCAAGTTCAGATTGAAACGGGTCGAACCCATCAAATACGTGTTCATATGGCATCCCTTGGTCATTCCGTGGCTGGTGATCTGGTCTATGGCAGGGGCGGTCGTGAACAAAAATTTCCCAGGCAGATGCTGCATGCCCATAAACTTGCAATGCTTCATCCGATTACAGGGAATCGGCTTGCCTTTTCTGCCCCTCTTTGGCCAGACTTCCAGGAAATTTTAGAGATACTTCGCCATCAAGGTGGCGCAGAGGTCGGTTCAGAGCAATGAATATCGGCATCACAGGGGGGATTGGTTCTGGCAAAAGTCGTGTTTGTGCAGCGCTTGCCGCCTTGCTTTCTGCCTCAACAGTCAGCGCCGATGCGATTTGCCGTGATCTGCTTGTTGTCAATGGTAAAGGATGGAAAGGGGTGCACACCTTTTTAGGAGATGAATTCTTTTTCAGTGATGGTCAGATTGACAGGCCACAATTACGTAAAGCTCTTTTCTCCAACTGTGAACTTCGCAAGCAAATGGATGCAACCCTGCACCCCTTGGTCAGAGAGGCATTGGTGGAGGCTGCCAGAGAGGCGAAGCAACAGCAGCGCATTCTCCTGGCTGAGGTGCCGCTGCTCTTTGAAAAGGGCTGGCAACGTGATTTTGACTGGACAGTTCTTGTCTTTGCTGGCGAAGAGACCTGTATCAGAAGGGTCGTGCTGCGTGATCTTGTTTCTGAAGAAGATGCCAGGCAGGCCCTTGCTACTCAAATGCCCTTGCAGGAAAAAATCAGGCTTGCCGGCTCGGTGATTGACAATTCTTTCTCCTTCGCTGAGACGTTGCTGCAACTGAATCAACTTTCTCAGGTGATTCGGGAAGGCAGCCTTTTTTCTGGTCCAGCCAGAAGAATATGAAAAATGAGGATGTTCCTTTGAAATCAGGTAAATTCAGACTCCGAGACGCTCCATTTGAGAAAAAGGTATCTTTTCCAAGTGGCTGGGGGAAGATGATGGAAAATGCTTGACAGGTTTTAGGTGAATTCGTAAGATAAGAACCAGTCAAAAATGCTATTCCTTCCTAACCGTGATCAAGCAAAGAATACAACATACCTATAGGAATAACTACTCAGTTCTGCAGTGAGCTGGATTGACAAGCTAATGAAGAAATTCAAAGTCCTTTTCGGATTTGTTTCCACCCTTTAATCATTTCATTCATTTCCTATCTTTCATCAATACACTGTTAATAAAATTATCTTCAGGGACTTGTCGTTCCTCTTTTGTTGCTTGATCGATGTAGTTTTTAAAAGGAATATCAGCAATAGCTGACAGAAAGTGTTCCGATTCTAGACCATAATACCTCAAAAAAAATTCTTTGTTATTCCTGACAAAGAGCTACAGAATATTCTACGTAATAACTGCTACCCTGCCAACAGCCTTTTAAAGGAGAACAGAATTAATGAATCTGGCTGAATTGAAACTCAAAAAAATTGTCGAACTCGTAAAGCTTGGACGTAAGCTCAAGATAGAAGGCGTAAGTACCATGCGTAAGCAGGAGCTTATTTTTGCCATCCTTCAAGCCCAGGCTGATGATGACGGAAAGATGCGGGGAAACGGTGTACTAGAGATCCTTCCAGACGGATTTGGTTTTTTGAGGGCTCCTGATTATAACTATCTGCCGGGTCCAGATGATATCTATGTCTCTCCTTCCCAGATACGTCGTCTGGGGCTGAGAACCGGCGATACGGTGGAAGGGCTGGTCAGATCTCCCAAAGAAGGAGAGCGCTATTTTGCTCTGCTGAAAGTAGAGGCTATTAATTTTGATCCTCCAGAAGCGAATAAAAAGAAGACTGTTTTTTCTAATCTCACCCCCTTGCATCCCGATGAGAAGTTGAATCTTGAGTGGCAGCCGGACAATTATTCCATGCGCATTGTTGATATGATGTGTCCCATTGGGAAAGGTCAACGGGGCTTGATTGTGGCTCCTCCTCGAACCGGTAAAACTGTTCTTATCCAGAAAATTGCCAATTCCATTGTTCGTAATCATAAAGAGGTCTACCTTATTGTCCTCCTCATCGATGAGCGGCCGGAAGAAGTGACGGAAATGCAGCGTACCGTTAAGGCAGCCGAGGTGGTCAGTTCTACCTTTGATGAACCTCCTCAGCGTCATATTCAAGTGGCCGAGATGGTCATAGAGAAGGCAAAACGATTGGTGGAACACAAGAGAGATGTAGTTATTCTTTTAGATAGCATCACCCGCCTGGCTCGAGCCTACAACACCGTCACTCCTTCCAGCGGCAAAATTCTCTCTGGTGGTGTTGAGGCCAATGCACTGTTTCGGCCCAAACGATTTTTTGGGGCAGCAAGAAATATAGAGGAGGGGGGCAGTCTGACCATTTTGGCCTCAGCCCTGGTAGAAACTGGCAGTCGCATGGATGAGGTTATCTTCGAGGAGTTTAAAGGCACTGGAAATATGGAGATTGTTCTTGATCGAAAAATGTCAGATAGACGTATTTATCCGGCCGTCGATGTCAAACGTTCTGGCACTCGCAAGGAAGATCTGCTTCTCAAACCCGAGGTTCTCAATCGCGTCTGGATACTGCGTAAGTTGCTTTCCTCGATGAATCCTGCAAATGGTATGGAATTTCTCCTTGATAAAATGAAGCATCAGAAGAGCAATGAAGATTTCTTGGATTCCATGAACACTTGATAACTCCTTTTTTTATCCTTGGGGCGCGAAATTCCTGAAAGGTCGGTTCTTTTCTCTAATTTTTGTTGAAATTCCTGGCCGGTCTATTATAATCTTCTTCTTTGCAAATACTTGTAAAATGAATACGGACTGAATAAGTCACTTTCTTAAAAGGAATAAAAATCATGAAAAACGATATCCATCCGGAATATAATAAGATTAAAGCGGTTTGTGGTTGTGGCAATGAGATCGAATTGGGATCAGTGATGACAGATATGAGTGTGGAAATCTGTTCTGCCTGTCATCCTTTTTTCACCGGGAAGCAGAAATTGATTGATACTGCCGGTCGGATCGAGAAATTTAAAAAACGGTATGCCAAGCATTTTGACAGCAAAAAATAAGATGGATGACTGTCCTGTTGCTGACAGTTCCCCCCTTTCTCTCTTGTTTTTTCAATGATCCATAACCGTGACACTGGTTGTGGATCATTTCTTTTTTCTCGTAATCTCTCGTAATTCTTAGTCAGTGTCTGTCCAGAAATGAGATGATTTCTTCTACATTGAGACGTTCGGCGGATTTAACCGCGGGTATCGATTTGATATTAAAACGATTAAACCTTTAGAACGACGAAGAGTTAGGAGGAAATAACTGTTTGTTGGCAGGTACTCATTTTGCCGGGGAGTATAACTCCTTGGTGGTTTCTTCTTCTTCACCCCTTGGCTCTAGTGGAAATAAATCTATGATCGTTAAACTTGCTGATCTTGATGAAAAGCTTTCCCATCTTGAGGGAAGACTCTCTGACCCTTCTTTGATTGCAGACCAGAATGCGTATCAGAAGGTCGCTCAGGAACATTCCTATCTCTCTAAACTGCAGAGGTATTACCACAAATTAGAGAGTGTCCGAAGCCATATCATGGAGAATCGTGAACTGTTGCAGATGGGGGATGATGATCAGGAACTCCTTGATCTGGCACATGAAGAACTTGAAGAGATGCAGGAAAGTGAGAAGAAAATTGAGCAGGATATTAAACTGTTGCTCTTGCCCAAGGATCCAAACGATGAACGCAACATCTTCCTGGAGATCAGAGCGGGGACCGGAGGGGACGAGGCAGCGCTTTTTGTCGCCGATCTCTTTCGTATGTACTCTCGTTATGCAGAATCTCAGGCCTGGAAGGTGGAGATCATGAGTTCCAATCCCCTTGGAATTGGTGGTTTTAAAGAAATCATTGCCTTGATCAGCGGTGATTCTGTTTATTCCAGGCTCAAATATGAGAGTGGTGTGCACCGTGTGCAGCGGGTTCCAGAGACAGAGACTCAGGGACGTATCCATACATCTGCTGTGACCGTAGCCATTCTTCCGGAAGCAGACGAGGTAGAGCTGAACATTAACACAAGTGAGCTCAAGTTTGATGTCTATCGTGCCCAGGGGCCTGGAGGACAGTCTGTCAATACCACTGATTCTGCAGTACGGGTAACACATCTTCCCACTGGTCTGGTGGTCACCTGTCAGGACGAGAAATCTCAGCATAAGAACAAGGCCAAGGCCCTTACCGTTCTTCGAGCCCGTCTTTTGGATAAATTGGAACAGGAACACCATGATCGGATTTCCAAGGATAGAAAAAGTCAGGTAGGAAGTGGTGATCGCAGTGAGCGAATCCGGACCTATAATTTTCCGCAGGGAAGAATGACAGATCATCGCATCAATCTGACTCTCTATAAACTCGAAGCGATCATGACCGGAAAACTCGATGAAGTTATTCTCCCCCTCATTGCCCACGATCAGGAAGCAAAATTAAAACAGATTCAGTAAGCTGATGCATGTTCGTGACCTGCTTCATCTTGCCTCATCACGGCTGGCAAGTGCTGGCATAGAGGGTGCTGATACTGATGCCTGGCTGCTCCTTGGGCACTGTATGAGACTGAGCCGTACAACCCTTTATCTGATAGCCAATCAAGAGGTGGATAAGGAAAATGAAGAGCACTTTCTTACATTGCTGAGGCGTCGGGAACTCCGAGAACCGCTGGCATATATAGTGGGAGAGCAGGAATTCTGGTCTCTTGATTTTTTTGTCAGTCCAGATGTTCTTATCCCCAGACCTGAAACTGAGCTTCTGTTAGAAAAGAGCCTGGCATTCTATAAAAAGAAAAAGGAAACAAGCGGTCTTATCCTTGACCTTTGTTGCGGCAGCGGAGTCATTGCTGTGGTCCTGGCACGTGAGCTTGATCGACCGGTGATCGCAGTTGATCTCTCTTTCAAAGCCATATCGCTTGCCCGAGAAAATGCCAAGCGGCACAATGTCGCGCACCTGATCTCTTTTGTCCAGGCAGATCTCTTTGCAGCCATTGCCCCCAGACCTGTTTTTTCGCTTGTCCTTTCCAATCCCCCGTATATCAGTGCTGAGGCCTTGGAGCAAGGATTGCAAGCGGAGGTCGGGTTGTATGAGCCCCGTCTCGCCCTTGATGGGGGGGAAAAAGGGATGGAGATTATCAGGAAAATAAGAAAGGAACTTCCTGCTCGCCTATTACCCGGGGCGGGATTTTTCATGGAGATTGGTGCTGACCAGGGAAACGAGGTCCTCTCTCTCTTTAGTGCAGAAAAAAAAGAAACGAGTCCCTTTTCATTTCAGGAAATAAGTCAAGATTATGCCAGGCATGATCGAATTTTTCACGCAAGGAATGGGGCTGAACTTGGGGTACCTCCTTCTTGTCAACGTTAAGGTGTTATCGGTATGGAAAAATTAGTCATAGAGGGTGGAAAACCTTTAAATGGTGAAGTCTGGATCAGCGGTGCCAAAAATGCAGCACTGCCGCTCATTGCCGCCACCCTCCTCGCACCAGGGATCCATGTCCTGCATAATATGCCGGATCTGCGAGACACCAGAACTATTCTTCTTCTCCTGGAATCTCTTGGCCTGACCTGGGAACGACAGGGCAGCACCCTGCGCATTGATGGCACCGGTCTTCGCTACTCCGAGGTGTCGTATGATCTGGTAAAAACCATGCGGGCCTCTGTCCTTGTCCTTGGGCCGCTGCTGGCAAGACTTGGCCGGGCCAAAGTCTCCATGCCGGGTGGTTGTGCTATTGGGGCCCGTCCGATCAATTTTCATCTTATGGGATTTGAGCAGCTTGGGGTTCATTGTCTCCTCGAACATGGATATGTCGACGCCCAGATAGATGGACGAATGCGGGGAGGGACAGTCTATTTTGATATTCCTTCGGTTACTGGCACTGAAAATTTACTCATGGCAGCAGCGCTTGCGCACGGAACAACGGTGATAAAAAATGCAGCGCGGGAGCCCGAGATTGGAAACCTTATTGATATGCTCACTGGCATGGGAGCTGAGATTGAGGGGAGAGACAGTGATCTCCTTACCATTCATGGGGTAGAGAGCCTGACCGCATGTGAGAGTACTATTATTCCTGATCGTATTGAAACAGGTACCTATGCCATTGCTGTGGCTGCAACAGGAGGGGATGCTCTGCTTTGTGGATGCAACCCGAAACACCTGCCTTCCCTGTTAGAAAAACTGCGGCTGGCAGGAGTTACGGTCTCGGCTGGAGATGATTTCTTGCGTGTTTCCGCTCCTGGAAAAGGGGTGGATAGGATTCGGCCAGTGGGGATAACTACCAGGCCCTATCCTGGGTATCCCACCGATCTTCAGGCTCAGTTCATGGCCTTGATGGCAATCAGCTCAGGTGTCTGTGTCATCCATGAGACCATTTTTGAAAACAGGTTTATGCATGTGGCTGAATTGCAGCGCATGGGGGCAAATATTCAAATAGATGGCCGTTCGGCCATGGTCAAGGGCTTGGGAGAAAAGAGGCTCACCGGAGCTCCGGTGATGGCAACCGATCTTCGGGCCAGTTCTTCACTGGTAATAGCCGCACTCGCAGCTGAGGGACGGACAGATATATCTCGAATCTATCACCTGGAGCGCGGCTATGAAAATATGGTGGAAAAACTTACCGCACTGGGGGCCACGGTCTGGAAAGAAAAGGAGTAAGCCTTCAGGGCGTTAAGGAAGAGGAAAGAAAATCGTGAACTTTGCTCCTCCAAGAGTTGAACGTCCCACCTCAATACTTCCCTGATGACCATCCACTATCTGTTTGACAATGGCCAATCCCAGGCCAGTGCCATCAACCCGGCCCGTATAAAAAGGTTCAAATATTTTCTCTTCTTTTCCTGGCGCAATCCCTGGTCCATTGTCTTCTATGGAGAGCAGGAATCCTTCCTCTTGATTACTGTTTTTTGCTTCTCGTATCCTGATGCGAATTTTTTCTTCTCCCTTGGGGCAGAAGACAAGCCCGTTTTGGAGAAGATGGTTCAGGACAGTAAAAAGCTGGTATTCGTCTGCCCAAACATCAAATATCTCTCCTATTTGTATATCAAGGGTACAGCTGGTGGCCCAGGCAGGATCTGCCTGGGCCACCTCTATTACTTCTTTTAAACAACGCTTAAAAGAAAACCATTCTTTTTCAGCATGTTCAGGTTTGGCAAATTTGAGGAAATCGGAGATGGTATTGTCCAGACGATTAGACTCACGAAGGATGATCGTGATCAGGTCCAAGTTTGTCTGTTGTTGTGGTGAGTACACCTGGCTGAATTCATTGGCCAGAACCTGAGCAGAGCCAGAGATGGCCGTCAGCGGATTCCTGAAATCATGGGCTATTCCAGCGCTCATGCGACCGATAGCGGCCAGCTTTTCAGCTTGCTGCATCTGCTGTTGCAGTCGTTCCACCTCGCTGATATCTTGAATAGTCACCACCTTGCAGTTGTTACTGGGAGTTTTGTCGTTGCCGGGGCTGTTATCTTGTTCCTGGTCAAACTGGAGGTTAGTATAGGAGTAGCCTATCTGTATGCTGTCTCCGTTTTTGCGCTGCAGTCTGGCAGAGTGACGAGAGCCCTTGTCGTTGAGATCAACTTCTGAAAATACCTGATGGAAATCTTTTTCCAGTAATTCCTGAGGACTATATCCGGTAATGTGGCCGGCGGCATTGTTGGCGGAGGTGATCCGGTTTTTGTCGTTTGTGGTGATGATCCCTGTGGCGATATCGTCGAAAATCTGTTTGTAGAGCAGGCTCAATTGATCAAAGCTTCGTACGGAGTCGGAAAGGGCGTCTTCTGTCTTGCGTAATCTTCCGGCAAAGAGGCTGCTGAGAACGGCGGCAAGGAAGAAGGTGAGACCGTATACGGCAAAGAGATTGATGCTGGTGAGGATGTCCTGGTGAAAATCAAATTTGTAAGGCACCTTCAGGAACTCTGGAAAGATGTGATAATATTCAAGGGTCAGGACCAGAGCATACTGGAGGGTCGCGGCCCCAGCGGCAATGAGTCCACCAAGCCTTGGCATGATGAGTCCGCCGGCAATGATAGGGAAAAAATAGATTGGCGAAAATATCGAATGTGAGGCACCGGTATAGTAGAGGAGAATAGAGACGAAGACGGTATCCAGCAGATTCTGTTTGAGACCAAAACGTATGGGATCCTTGTCGCTTCCCAGAAGAAGAAAGCCGGAGATGATGGTGGAGGTGTAGACAAGGAGAATAAAGACCGTCAGCAGACGGGGTGGTGGAATAAGAACATTGAATTGCCCGCTTTGCAGATAAAAGCTGACACCAAGGATCAAGGTGTAGAGAATGACACGGAGAAACAGCATCCAGAGAAGCTGATAGACCAGCAGCTGTTGGACTGTATTTTTGGAGGATAGCGGTTCATTGGCGGGGAGTGCGGACATGATTGAGCATCCTTTTTGCTGGCAAGGCTATTGAGGGATATAGAGGTGACGGCTGAAGAAAAAGACATATGGCCAAGGAGCAGGGTGCATTATTCATTGAAACTCAGCAGGCCAATGCCTCATGAAATGTCTTGGAATCCCTCCATCCTGTTCCCTCAGCACCTCACTTGTTATTCTATATTATATTTTTTTACTTTATAACGTAACGATCGAAAGCTTATGCGCAGCAGTTCGGCTGCTCGCATCTTGGAATAATCACTTTTTTCCAGTGCCGTGTGAATCAGTTGTTTTTCAAGGTCGGCCATGACCTCTTCCAGGCCGCGTTCATAGAGTTCATCCTCACTGGCGACGGCTTGAAAACGAGGATTGATTTGCGGGGCTGGTCCTTTTTTGCCGAAACGGAAAGTGGACAGGGTTAGACTGTCAGGGAGAATTATATTGGAGGATTCGAGTGCTACCCCCCGTTCAATGATGTTTTCCAACTCCCGAACATTGCCAGGGAAATCGTAGTTCATCAGAACTTCCATGGCGTAGGAAGAGATTTCCTGCACCTCTTTACCGAGGAGTTTGGAATACTTTTTGAGAAAAAAATCAACCAGGAGTGGGACATCGCCCTTCCGTTCACGCAGTGGTGGTACACGGAGCGGGACAACCGCTAATCTGTAGAACAGGTCTTCTCGAAATCGACCGGACATGATTTCTTCTTCAAGAATTTTGTTGGTTGCGGCGATGATGCGAACGTTAACGCTTTGGATCTGGGTGGCACCAACTGGTTTGACTTCACGTTCTTGGAGAACACGGAGCAGTTTTGTCTGGATAATGGGCGTGAGCTCACCGATCTCATCAAGAAAGGCGGTTCCATTGTTGGCCTGTTGGAAGAGTCCCTGTTTATCGCTGATGGCACCGGTAAAGGCTCCTTTGATATGACCGAAGAGTTCACTTTCCATGAGATCTTCCGGGATGGCACTGCAGGTAATGGGAATAAACTGGTGATCTGCAACACCGGAGTAACGGTGGATGGCCTGGGCTACCAGCTCTTTTCCGGTTCCTGACTCTCCATAGATGAGAACATTGGCCGGGGTCGGCGCAATGCGTTTGATCATTTCAAAAATCTTGATCATTTCCCTGCTCTCACCGATGATTTCCGGAAAGGCCTCTGCTATAGAGCGTGCTTCGGCTACCTTGTTGCCTTTGGAGGTTGCCGAACTGATGACCGATTTAATTTCTTCGACATTGAAGGGTTTGCTGATGTAATCAAAGGCACCATTTTTCATGGCGGAAACGGCATCATCCGGTGAGGCAAAGGCCGTAATCATGACCACGGGCAGGGTGGGGGTCCGTTCTTTGATACCGTTTAAGAGTTCCAGGCCATTCATCCCATCCATGCGGATGTCGCTGACAACCAGGTCGAAATCTTGTTTGTCTATCAGTTCTAAGGCGCTATTGCCATTATGGGCTGTTTCCACCTGATATCCCTCCTTAACGAGGAGAATCTTGAGGAAATCCCGCATGCTGCGTTCGTCATCGACAACGAGGATTGAAGTCATTATGTTAAGAAGGAGAGTGAGAAGGTGCGCATCGGCACCAGTTTGGTCTTGGGATGGCTCGAGGACAACGAGTACTCTCTTGTCTAGCGGCTATCCACAACGTCCTGTTTTCCCCTGATTCTTTGGGCTGCACCAGATTTACTCCTCGCACTATCAGTCAGATGCCTGTGCGTAAATTTTGTTGGTGTTTCGATTAAGATGCACCACTCGTCTTTCTGGATAGACACTTGCTATCCTTTCTATTCCAGCGTACTGCATGGATCGGATTTTTGCCATTGATGAATGGCGGAGAGGGCGTGTTTTTACAGGAAGGGAAGTGAATTTTTGATCAGTTCCTCTTTTTGCCGGCGGCTGAAGGATTTGATTTCGCATTCTCGCCGGGCAGCAAGGGAACGAGAAGTTTTTTGTTCGTGATAAATGAGATGAACAGGTCGGCGTCCCCGGGTATATTTAGCCCCTTTGTCCGAATGATTATGTTCATGGAGTCGCTGCTCCAGATTTGTTGTGATGCCGGTGTACAGGGTCTGATCGCTGCAACGGAGGAGATAAACAAACCAGGGAAGGGGTTCTTGGTGCATGACTTGTGTTCTATCCATCAGGTGGCAAATGGAGAAAAAACTAGCAACTGTTGAGCATCACTTCGTTTTCGTCCCTTTAGCTCTTCTCGAATAGCACGAGTATGCTTCCAAAAGTCCTACCTGAACGAAGATAAGGCACTGTTGAACAGTTACAGGGCAGTTGTTTGCCACTTACGGGCATTATCTGAAGAGTTATAAAGACTCTTTACTGTCCTATAAGCGAATATGGAGAGATAAACAAGACCTGGTATCTCTCTTATAAAGGGATATACCAGGTCTGCAACAACAAGCAGTAAAAAAATGTTCAGGCTTTATTTATGGGTTGCGCGCAAAATCTTGGCCAGCTCTTTGATTTCACCCAGATCCTCAGTCATCATGTTCCAACCGTACCAGTAGGCGTAGTCGGGATTGACATGGAAAAAGGCCTGGTAAGCGCGCATCCGGTGTTTCATAAACATGCGTAACAGGACCTGATCAATATGAGAGAAATCATCCAGCTTCTCGTTCCAGGCTGCTCCGTTGGTGTGCATAAAACTGAGGAGGAAGGGATAGTTGAACGGGTATCCTTCCGGCTTTTTGATGATACCGTCTTTATAGAGGTCGGCTACGGTCACAATGGCTTCGGCCATCAGTCGGTCTGCCTTGCCGAGAATGGAGTCACCCATTTCCAGCTGCTCCCTGGCATAGGACTCAGAATGACATTGCGTACAGGTCTTGAGCATTTTGTTTCGTTCTTTTTCCCAGGAAACCTGGTCCAGTCTGACCATATCCACCGATTTTACTGCATCAAGAATAGGTGTGGCCTCGCCGCTCTCCGGGTTGAGGACGCCGAGCGCCTTAAGAATGGTTACACGATCAGTTGCTTCCTGTTTGTCTTCGGGCAGGGGCAGGCGTACACCCAGGAATCCCCAGGCGGTGTGGTTTTCATGGGTTCCGTCAGGCAGATGACAGGTCTGGCAGGTGGGTGCCTGGGCGCCTTCGGGGAGATCTCCCGCCAGTTTGGCAAAGTAACGCATTCCGTGTTTGGAGCTTGACCACATCTCCCATTGGGGATGATCATAGCCCATGTGGCACTGCTGACAGGCCCTGGGGTTGTTTGCCTCTTTTTTGGAGAAGGTATGGCGGGTGTGACACTCATCGCAGGAGTTTTTCTGATAACGATAGCCCTTGTCCAGCAGTTCTTTTTTCTGCTCTTCAGTTTTGATACCCATGTTGTGACAGCCGCCACAACCGCGTCCGCCTTCGATCAATTCATCGGGAGCCATGTGGGTGGCTGGAATGGCATTCAGTGAGGTCCAGCCAAAGTTATGTTTGCCCATGGCAAAGGAGTCGTACTGCTCCTGATGACATTCGGCACAGACGGCTTCAGAGGGCAGGTTGGCTTTTTTGTAATCCTCGGCAGAGGAGTGTTCCTCTCCGTGGCAGCTGGAACAGGTGACATCATTTTCTGAATGCTTTGACAGCTGCCAGTCCTGAACCATACCTGGAGAAACCTTGGTGTGACAGTCGATGCACAAGTCCGCTGCTCCTCCAGTTGCCGCTGTGGAGAACAGAACAAAGACACCGGCTGCCAGTGCTGTTTTGAATGGAATCATTTTTCCTCCTTCTAAGTGAAATATTTTCATGATTTGTCCTTTGCCGCCACTCGGCAAAGACCACTGTCTGTGAAGGAATAGTCTTGTTCGTTTCTTACTGAAAATATGTTCTTAGCCAGTCTCACGGTCCTGTTTTTCGTGTTTCAGTCGCAGCAGCGGCAAGAGTTGATCACAGGTGCTCTCTGCGGGAATCATCCAAACTCCAGAGACAAGTACTCTTGGCCATCTGGCTGATATGGAGTGGATAAAAAACTGTGGGTAATGAAGGGTTAGGGGAAACTGGTGAGTGATAGACAGGTACTCGTCAGAAGTAAATCACAAAACCGTGCCACAAGTCAAGGGCAGTGGTATCTAAGGAGCCGTTAATCAATAAACGTAACTAATTTAGCCAGGATTCGGATCAATCCTGTAGTTCCATTCGCCATGAAAC
>Ga0180007_10000572_pt1 | contig 59180 bp, 49 predicted proteins | sample MM_PC_MetaG_FD_121122 | JGI IMG/M metagenome (GOLD analysis project Ga0180007, IMG submission 121122) | Groundwater microbial communities from the Aspo Hard Rock Laboratory (HRL) deep subsurface site, Sweden - MM_PC_MetaG | ecosystem: Environmental > Aquatic > Deep subsurface > Groundwater...
AGGAGTTGAACCTGCACGCCTTGCGGCGCTAGATCCTAAGTCTAGTGCGTCTGCCAATTTCGCCATACCCGCGCAAAAAGAATTATACCCTTTTTTTTAAAGAGTGTCAATTCTTTTTAAAATTATTATTTGTTTTTTCTCTTTAAGACAAAAAGGGTTATCAAACCACCAATTGATGGGATGCCAATGAGCATATAAGGTAAAAAATTGACATCTGAACTGGCTTCTTCTACATCGAGTCTGATACGCGATGAAGTTGTTTCACCATTCACCTCATAATTCAAATAAACATAGTAGCTTCCATCCACATCTTGATGATTCTCATACTCATTATATAGGACGCGCACATGTGAGACATCAAAGCCCATGGATAGAGTGTGATTCATAAACCAATCGATGATTTCTTGTTCTGTCATTGCATCAGCAGTATCAATATCAAGTATAATCTCATCTGTTGAAAACACGGGACCACGATTATCAATGACATGTATCTTGATATTCTTAGTCTTAAAATTCAACTGTTGATCAACCGCTTTAATGGTTATATCATAAATACCTTCAATTTGCGTTTGTTGATAGTTATCAACTGTAAATATAACACCTACATTTGTCCCATCCACATCATCAACAAATGTATAATAAGCCTTAATTTGTTCACTAGATAACGGGGCATCTGATGTATAAAGATAAATATCATTTGGACCAGTGATTTGCGGACCATTCAAATCAATCAAATTGATTGTAACCGTGCGAGATGACTCATTCAAGCTTGAATCGATTGCTTGAAATGTAATTTCATATGTTCCAACAGTGATGGCTGATGAATAGGTATCAAGAATGACTGTTAAATCACTAGAACTCATTAAGTCGACATTATCAGTGACACTGATCATCTGCTTGATGTCGCTTATGCTTGCCTTCTCACTTAAAGGGATAGAAATGATACCAGGATCAGCAATCATAGGAGCTGCTTGATCAAATACCCTGACTTCTAAATAATATCTTTTTGAAATTTGATTGTATTCAGTCATAAAGACCATTTCATAATTACCTGGCATCTTTGTACCTGATGAATATTCATCAGATTCCGTGACAAAACTTAAAGGGGTTCCATTGGGATCATTGGCATGTATATAAGCTTTGATTTCTTCAGCAGTCATATTTTCATCAAAATCAATTGGGAGCACACCGTAATATACCATCTCTTCATTTTGACTAATATAGGGTTCAAATCCTGAAAAATCTGAATACAAGCCTTCATAAAGAATGGCATCGTAATTTTCAGGAAGCATCGGTAAACTTGTGATGTATATATACTCATCGTTTGGTGTAAATTCCACATAAGCTCTTTGATTGACGAAATCAGCTAAAATTAAGGCATCATAAGAGTCATGTGAAGGATATTCTTCAAAACTAATCATAATATCACCGAGCCAACTACTATGTTGACCTAAAAAACCAAAATCAAGTACAATTGTATATTGCTGATTAGGTTTCACTAAAATTGGGTTTTTCGTATATGCACACCCAGAATCACCCGGAATCATGACAAGATTACTCAAATTCAAATAATTCTTACCGACTGGAAAAGTATCAGTCCCTTCTGCTCTTGATTCAATTTGAATCAAAAATAGTCCTAAACAAAAAAGCATTAAAAAGATTATCGTTTTTTTCATGTTATTTCCTCCTACTTTATATTAGGAAGTCAAATAAAAAATTACTATAAAATAAAAAAAATAGAAACAATGTTCCTATTTTAATTTTTTTTGGCAGGGCTAGCTGGATTTGAACCAACGGTGAATGGGTCAGAGCCATTTGCCTTACCGCTTGGCTATAGCCCTGTCTAGAGCTTTACTATAAAATAGCAAGCTCTGTTGAACTTTATACCGATTATTGAGACTAGAATTCATCGAAATATACATTTTCAGATTGGATCTGATGCTTGTTTAACACATTGATACATGCCTTGATCATTCCTGGAGAACCACACAAATATGCTTCATATTCTGTTAAGTCCCCGGTCAATCGATCCAATACTTCTGTAATAAGACCTTTTTCTCCGTTCCAGTTATCATTTGCATCTGGCTGAGACAATGCAGGAATATATTCAAAATTAGGATACTCTTTTTGTAATGCCTCAAATTCTTCTGTATAGTATAAGTCTTTTAAGGATTTGGCACCAAAGAAATACTGAACTTTTCTTGACATGCCCATTTCTTTAAGTCTGAATAATATCGAGCGAATAGGTGCCTTGCCGGATCCACCAGCAATACAAACAATCGGTTTATCTGAATCTTCTTGTAGAAAGAAATCACCATAAGGACCAGTTAATATCGCTTTATCACCAACTCTTAAAGCTTTATGGACATATGTTGTTGCCTGACCCTTTGGAACCAAACGTATGAGCATTTCAACATAAGTTGCATGTGAGGGATCAGATGCTAATGAATACGCACGAATCACATCAATTCCTGGAACTTTGATTTGCATAAATTGTCCAGGTTTAAAATCTACAGTCTTTGGTTCTTTTAATTCAAAACGAACACGCTTAATGTCGTAAGTTAATTCTTCTATTTCAGTTACGACAGTCTTAAATTCTTTTGCAGTCAGTAAACTTTCTGGTAAGATGATATTCATTTTGTCTTTTACTTTGACTTGACACGATAAACGAACGCCATCTTCAATTTCTTCCTTAGAAAGAAATGGTTCTTCAGTTGGCTTTACTTTTGGAACATCATCTAATAAGCGAAACTTGCATAATCCACAAGTTGCTTTTCCACCGCAAGCCGATGGAATAAATATTTTATTTGCTGCAAGTGTTGCTAAAACATTCTCATCACCTGTAACGACCATTTTTGTATCATTATTAAGAGTTATCGTTTTCTCACTGCTTCCTCCAAAGATGTAGTCCAGTAAGATAAGTATACCTGTAATTAATAGCAAAATACCGACGATGATTAAGGGTAAATATATAAACATATTGTCTACCTCCTTATAATGATAAACCGCTAAAACCAGCAAAAGCAAGTGCCAAAATACCTAAAATCATAAATACAATTGCTTTTCCCTTTAAACCTTTTGGTAAATTTCCATAAACAGCAAGTTTTTCACGAATGGATGCAACTAAAACAATAGCAAGTAACCATCCTATGGATGATCCTAGGGCAAATACAGTTGTTTGTCCATAAGTATAATCTCTATTGACGAAAAATTGACTAACCGCTAAAACAACACAGTTAACTGTAATCAGTGGTAAATATATACCAAATGCAGAATAAAGTGAAGGTATATACTTTTCTAATAACAATTCTAAAATTTGAACTGTTGCAGCAATGGTAATAATAAACACTAATAAACTAACATCTTCTGTTCCAGTCATCTTTAATAACTGAAAAATTGGATAATTAATCACTGCTGTAATGGTAACAACCAATATGACTGCGATTCCCATACCTCTTGCATTTTTAACATTCGTAGAAATAGCAATCAAAGGACACATACCTAAGATTAAGGTCAATGCTATGTTATTACTTAATATCGAGTTAATAAATAGTTCTAGCATGATTTATACCTCCTGTTCATATGACTTCGCCCAGGTTCTTAATATCCAGATCATAATACCTAGAATAAAGAATCCTCCGGGAGCAATTGCCATAGATGCCCATAACGTAAATCCAGCAGGCATAACTTGATAACCTAATATGGTACCAAATGCTAATGGTTCGCGAATTAAAGCAACGAAGACAAGCACAAATGTATATCCCATACCACTTGCAAATCCATCAATGAGTGAGTAACGATATGGGTTTTTAACAGCAAATGCTTCAGCTCTACCCATAACAATACAGTTTGTAATAATCAAACCAACATAAGCTCCTAATGAACTGTAAATATCAGGAAAGTATGCTTGTAGGAATTTTTGAACAAATATCGTAAATGTTGAAATGATGACCATGTAAGTTACAATTCTTAGTTTTGATGGTATATAGTTTCTAAACATAGAAACAAACATAGAGCTTACCATCGTAACAAAGGTAACACCAAGACCCATAGCAATCGCATTTTCTACTGTATTACTAACAGCAAGTGCACTACATAAACCTAGGGCAGCAACAAAAATTGGATTATTCGTTTTAATACCACTTTTAAAAATATTAAACCATTTTGTATATTTTATACGAATTAAGTTCATAATTATTGTCCTCTGCTTTCCCAAAGATCTTTATAGATATAATAACTCTCTGCTAAAACACCTTGAAATGCATTAGAGGTATTGGTTGCTCCAGCAATCTGATCGACTTCATTTGGAGCATTTTCAGTCGATCCAATAGGTCCAATGATAATTGGAAATTCAGTGGTATCATCAAATTGCATTCCAATAAACTGATCTAAAAACTCTCGTAAAACGACTTTTCCACCTAAACCTGGGGTTTCTCCTTGTTGTAAGATGGTAATATCAACAATCGTTTTGAAATCATCTTCAATCGTTAATACCCCAACAATATCATCGATATAACCACTTGCATCAAATATGCCAAAAATAAATGAAATTTGATTTGTATCGTTATTAATGTAAAGTTTGACATCTTGACCATTAACGACATAATCTTCTACAACAATAACCGATTCAAATACACTAAAATATGTGGATTCTGTAAATGTCTCATCATTATGCGATAAAATCGCCTGATACAATGCTGCATTTTCATTAGCTTCAATTCTAGCTGAAAATAAGAGATCCATACCAACAAAAGCAAGTGATGTAACGAATCCTAATATACCAATAAAGACAATTAAAGATATATACTGTTTCATGATTCATCCTCCTCCTTTAAGCTCTTTTCAAGCATAGGTGAAACTGCATTCATGATGATGATTGCGTAAACGACACCTTCTGCAGCATCCGCTAAACCACGGATGACAACAGTAATCAATGCAATACCTATACCATATAATATTTTTGCTCTAGTTGTTTGAGGTCCGGATACCGGATCAGTTGCTACAAAAAATGCTGCAAACATGAGTTGGCCTAAAAATAATGAGAAAAATGCGTCGTGGAACTGTTCTGGATAAAATCTTCCTAAAATAACTGTAAAAGCTGCGGAAGCGACTAATATTGTCAGTGGAATTTTCCAATCTGCTATTTTTAGAAATAACAAGATTGCTCCAATGATCCATACAGCTGCCATGACAGTTGAACCTATTGTGTTTGCATATTGTCCCAGCATAAGACCTAATAAATGATCTATAGTTCCTGTAAATGTTAAATCTGAAATGCTTATGGATTGTAAAAGTTCGCCTGTACTTGGATCAATAAATGATTGACTTACTTGAACAGGAAAGGTTACAAGTAAAAATAAATAACCGACAAGTGCTGGATTAAAGATATTGTGTCCTAGCCCTCCAAATATGCTTTTACCCATGAATACACCAAACCCCACACCAATGACAACCATATATAATGGTAATTCTGGTGGCATGAGCAATGTAAATATGAGTGGAGTTACAAATGCACCGTATATGTCTTTCCCATAATCCAATTTTCTTACTCTAGCAAAAAGATACTCAATGACTAAAGCTGTGACGATTGCTACAGCACCCATGAGTAATACATAGAATGTATATACGAAAGCACCTACGAGTAAAAGCACAGTAAGCAATATGGACATGATAATCAGATTTTTGTGATTGACTCTTGGAGTTTCTTGTTTAATTTCTTGACTATTTGTTTCAATTGTATTCATCATAATCCTCCTATACACTCAATCCATAAAAGATTAATGCAATGATTGAAAGGATAATGAGTTGTAATGGTAATCCTTTAAATCCCTTGGGTATTGGTGCGTCTATTAATTGTTTTTCTATGAATGTTAAAATCATCAATACCAAACCGTATCCTAATGCTGCAAATACGCTGAAATAAAAACTGTTTGCAAGTGTATCAACACTATTAATATTGATTAATAAAACACCAAGAACAACAGTATTTGAAACCAATTGAATAGATTGCTGACCTAAGAATGAATGTAATTTTGGAAACACCTTTTTGATCAAGACATTAAAAATGACAACAACCACAGTAATCGTAATAACAAAAACAAATGTTTGGAGATATGTTACATCTCTAAGTATATCTCCTGTATCATTTACTTTCAACAGTACATTATGGTAAATCCAAAAACTTATAACACTCACAAGTGGTAAAACAAATAATAACGCAATGCTTAATTTAAGTGCGTTTTTAGGTTTTTCTTCAACTGTTGTTACTGACTCCAATCCTAAAAAGGAGAATAATAGAACATTATTCAAAAAGATTGTAGCTACGATAAGTTGAGCTAATGACGTAAATTCAATCATTTTGTTTCACCTCTTTGTTGAAACGTCTTGAAGATACCTAAAATAAGTCCTACGATCAGTAGAGCACCAAAAGCCGTATCTGCTAAATCAAATGAATAAACCGAATCAAATAACCGCATTGGAATATTGAATAAAGTGATGCTTCCTGTATTGATTAAAATCCTAACAATTGTGATAATCACTAAAGCAACCAAATAACCAACCCCATATGCAAAACCATCAACAACACTTTTAATGACATTGTTTTGCTTCGAAAATGATAATGCTCTATGAAGAATGAGACCACTTACTGCTGTTAATGGTAAATAAATACCTAAATCTTCATATAAAGCGATATTTCGAACTTGAATAATCATTTCAGCAACCGTGACAAAAAATGCGACGATAGCAAGAGTGACTATTGTCATCACTTCATCTGATAATTTTGATTTAAATAAAGAGACAATAAGATTTGAAAGTACCATAATGAATAATACTGTCATTCCTAATCCTAAAGCTTTTCCTATCGTGTTAGAAACTGCCAGAACTGGAGTTAGTGCAAGTGCTAATACAAATATAGGATTATGTTTGATAATGCCATGATTGAGAATTTCTTTCAATTCATTTTTAAAATCATTACCCATTGAGACTTACCTCCTCATTCGTATAATTAGCAACCACATCTTGAATCATTAACTCTAGTGCGTCCCATGTAACGGTTGCCCCTGCAATCAAATCAATATTGAATGCATCTACAGTTTGGTTGATGATGCTATTGATTATTACTGGTGAAGCATAAAGTGCACCAAGACCTTCAGTTTCAAATTGAGATACGACAACATAACCAATAATTGTATCAATATACGGGTCAACAGCAATAACAATGTGGATCGGACCGTTGATGCCTTGTGTTACAATGTCATAAATAAGTACTTCTATGGATGAATCATCGTTATTAATAATCTCATAAACACCGGTAATGGTATCATAGGCATCCACATTATAATCTCTTGTTGGTGTTTCATTTTGAGTGAAATCTGCTCTATCATAGGCATACTCAAAATATTGTAATACATCAACTATAACCTTAAGGCTAACATCTTCGTTCGTATAATTAGCAACCACATCTTGAATCATTAACTCTAGTGCGTCCCATGTAACGGTTGCCCCTGCAATCAAATCAATATTGAAGTCATCAACAACTTGATTGATGATGCTATTGATTATCACTGGTGAAGCATAAAGTGCACCAAGACCTTCAGTTTCAAATTGAGATACGACAACATAACCAATAATTGTATCAATATACGGGTCAACAGCAATAACAATATGGATCGGACCGTTGATACCTTGTGTTACAATGTCATAAATAAGTACTTCTATGGATGAATCATCGTTATTAATAATCTCATAAACACCGGTAATGGTATCATAGGCATCCACATTATAATCTCTTGATGGTGTTAGGTCTTGAGTGAAATCTGCTCTATCATAGGCATACTCAAAATATTGTAATACGTCAATTGCTGTCGTAAGAGACACATTTTCATTTGTGTAGTTGTCAATAACATCTTGAATCATTAAATCATAAGCATCCCAAGTAACAGTAGCACCTGCAATCAAATCAATATTAAAGTCATCTACATCTTGATTAATGATGGTGTTGATTACATCAGGCGATGTATAAAGTGACCCAATGCCTTCAGTTTCACTTTGAGATACAACTACATATCCAACGATTGTATCTGTATATGGATCAATCGCTATAACAACATGTATTGGACCATTTCTACCTTGGGTTATGGCATCATAAATAATAACTTCGATTTCTGAAGTATCAATACTCACGATTTCATAAACACCGGTAATGGTATCATAGGCACCTACATTATAGCTTCTTGTTGGTGTTTGATTCTGTTTAAAACTTAATCTGTCATATGTATCTTCAAAATATTGTAAAACATCTACACCTGAGCCTTCATTGAGACTAACTTCCTCATTTGTATAGTTTGCAACAACGTCTTGAATCATCAAATCATATGCATCCCATGTGACGGTTGCCCCAGATATCAGATCAATAGCAAAATTATCAATCGATTGATTGATAATGGTATCAATCACATCTTGTTCTGCATAAAGTGAACCTAAGCCTTCAGTTTCAAGCTGAGAAACAACCACATATCCAACAATGATATCTGTATTTGGATCAACAGCAATAACGACATGAATCGGTCCATTTCTACCTTCGGTTAAGGTATCATATACGATGGCTACAATTTCTTTAGTGTCGATACTAACAATTTCATAAACACCTTGAATTGTATCGTAAGCATCTACATTATAATCTCTTGATGAAATTAGATTTTGTTCAAAATCGACTTTATCAAATGTATCTTCAAAATATTGTAAAACGTCTACGGTTGGTAAACCTATCCTTGGACTATAATAATTCCACGATAATTGGATTCCTACTACTAATACCAAAACAACTAATATATAGTTGATGGTTTTTCTAGCAACTGAAGCCTCGTTGCTTTGATCGCTTCCATCTTCTGCAGTAATCCATTTGCATTGATTCATCAAAGGTGTTAACATCTGAACAAATAATGCTCCAAAAACCACAGCCTCTATTTGACCCACAACCGTAAAGATTATGGTCACAACTGAAAGTAACAATGCTGCTAATGCTTTACCAGTGCGACTTGTAGGTACTAATGTTTGATCAAATAGCACAAAGACTGCAATAAACATAAAAGGAACATTCATGATACTTTCATACAATCCAGTAGATCCTAAGATTGAAACATACCCTAAGATATATGTGAAAATAAAAACAATAGGTGTGATAGCTTGTTTAAAGTTTTTAATGATTAATAATAAAGCAAAGAATCCAAACAAGATCACACCACTTGATAAAGCAAGACCAAATCCACTTAGAAAATCGTAATTAATAGCAAAATTAATGTAATTAGAAAATAATCCAGTATTAGCAAGAGCTGTAAATAATTGATTGTCAAATGTATTAGCACCAATCGCATTTACAAAACCTAATTTCAATAAGAGATATGCAAATAATGCTGGAGAAAATACTTTATATACATATCCACCAAAAATAATCTTAATAACAAAAACCGCAAGTGCAACAACTATTGCTACAACGACAATAGGTGTATTAAAAGGAATAAAAACACTCATTGAAAGTGCTGTGATAAGTGCATAATCAGATTTAACAAAATCTTTTGCTTTTGCTCGATCTAATTTGCGTTCATGAGCATAATATAACACTTCTAGTTCTCTGACGATCGTTATTGCAATAAATACGTTGAGTGCATGCTTGAGACCGAATATGAATCCTTCTTGAAATATCGTCATTAAGACCAAGTAAGAAATGATGATAAAAAGTGCTTTTTCTATGAATTTAAGTTTCTTTGCATCAATTAAAGAAAACCGATCAAATCTATTTTTTGTTTGTGCATCCATATTAATGTTTATCCTTTCTTAAAAAATAGACATATTTGTATCCCTGATAAAGTATAACTACTGGTAAGACAATTAAAACCACAACGCTCATGACGATAAGCGCAGTTTCAGATGCCATAGAATCTGTAATTGTAATACCTTCATTAAAACCTACTTCAGAAAACAATATATAAGGATATGTGCCTAAAAACCCACTTAAGAAAAACAAAATGAGACCTAGAACAAATGAACCATATAGCAGTGGAGCTTTTTTCAAATGCCCAAATAAAGACACTAAAATAAAAAAGAATAAACTGGCTAGTGGTAGTGCAATCATCCATGGATTTGCTAAAAATAATTGACCAGAAACGATTGATACTACATTATTATTTATGCCCATCAATACAATTGAGAATAAAAGTGGCACAGAATATATAATGCCATATTTTTTTATGAGTCTAAATGCTTTATCGCTGAGTTCTGGTAAACGATTAAATTTGATCCACACTGCACCTATAATGAATGCAAGAGCAATCATTAATAAACCGCCACTCATCGATGCCGTAGAAAAAATACTTAATACATTAAAACTCATTGCACCGTTCTCATATGGAAAACCAGTGAAGATGCTTACGAAAAACACACCAAGAACAAACAATAAAAGGATACCTGAGACGCTCCAAGCTAAACTCATATATTTGATCCATTTTGGATGATCATCTTTAAATAATAATTCAACACTTAAGCCTCTAAAAATAAGTGCAGCTAAAAGCAAAAACGCTGGGACATATATTCCACTGAATAGTTGACCAAATGCATGAGGAAAAGCAGCAAATGTCAAGCCAATGGCAACTATGAGCCATACTTCAACACCATCTGAATAAAGACCAGCAATAGATTGAAGTTTCTTTTTTTCTTCATTTGTTGGTGCGATGAAAATATTTAAAATACCTACACCTATGATTGGAATTTCTTGAACTAGATAGATAAAATAAGCAAGTCCAATGATTCCAAATGCGATTATTCCTAATAATTCATGCATTATAATTCTCCTTCAAACCCTTTTTTTATGGCTTTTATTGATAAATAATAGTCCATGAAAAATAAGATGACGTAAAATACAACAAGTAAAATAATACTAAACCATACTTGTGCAACTGGTACAGATGAAATACCTTCGCTGACTCTCATCATATTATATATGATCCAAGGTTGTCTGCCCATCTCAGTTACCATCCATCCTGTAATTATTGCAATATATGGTAGAGGAATCATGAAATATGCAATTTTCTTTAAATTGACAGATTCCTTTAATTTATCATTGAAAACTACAACATAAAGCCCAAATAAAATAAATATTGATCCTAAAATTGTCATCGTATGAAATGCTGTTTTTACGATAATAGGTAATACCGCACTGACTTCTGGCATTATTGAAACACCATTGGTAATCATATTGATTTTATCAGGTTGTACAGTAGCAATAAAATTCATATATGTATAACCAGTGATAGGCATAGCAACTGCAGAAAGTAAAATGACCCAAGCAGCTATTCTAGCACTGATCTTAAAAGTATCTTCATGATGTTTTCTTTGAATATGATACATTGAGATAGCTATAACAATGATCCCAGTAAGTAATATAGCGGAAAGGTTTGTATGGATAAACATATACCAAGAATAAGGATTAAAGAATAAATCTCTGAAGCTAGAAAAAACAACTCTGCCTTCTTCAGCAATCCAAGTTCCACCTACTGGATTTTGCATAAATCCATTTGCTGTAATAATCCATAATGAAGATAATAAAACCCCAATGAATATCATCCAAACAGTGACTAATCTGAAAGTTTTAGAAATACGATTTTTTCTAAAAGCCCAAATACCGGTGAAAGTTGCTTCTAAAAAGAATGCTAAAAGTGCTTCAATCACAAGTGGTGATCCGAATACATCGCCCATAGCTCTTGAATATTCTGCCCAGTTTGTCCCAAATTGAACAGACATAACAATACCAGTCACTATGCCAAATGCATAATTTATAATAAACAAGTTCCCAAAGAAATCGGATAATTTTTTATATTTTACATCATCAGTTTTGTAGTATTTGTGTTCAAAAATTAACACAAATATAATGAGACCAATCGTAAAAGGTACGAATAAAAAATGAAATGCAACTGTAAATGCAAATTGAATACGGCTTAATATCTGTAACATGAACGTTCCTCCAATTTATTTCTTTAAATAAAAAGTAAAAAAATCATATAAATTATATCATATAAAAAAACATTTTGCTTTCTAAACACTCAATAACTCTTATGATTACTTATATAATGATAAATTATAAACAAATGACTTGCATTGCTCATATATAGATAGTTTTAAAAATTGGTTTTTTGACTTATGAATGATTGTGAAATGATTTGATATTGATAGATAATAGCATTAAGGTAGTTTCAATAATCACTTAATTTGCTGATAATTTTGTCAGAATATACTGAATATACCCTTCTACATAAATAAAGAAGCTCCGAGTGCTTCTTTTATTTTATGGCAGGCCCAGCTGGATTTGAACCAACGATGAGGGAGTCAAAGTCCCTTGCCTTACCCCTTGGCTATGGGCCTAAAAATTTGGGGCGGTCGAAGGGAATCGAACCCTCGCGTGTCGGATCCACAATCCGATGCGTTAACCACTTCGCCACGGCCGCCGTGTGATTGCGCAACTATTATTATACAATAATTTTCCTTATTGTAAAGTGAAATTATGTAATTTTAACTTTTTAGTTGTGAATTAGCCTGATTTCTTGTATTCTATTCTAGAAAGGTGTGATATTATGCTGAAATGGTTCGGACGTGCACTTTATGTCATGGTTATAACTTTATTATCATTACAAGTATATAGCTATTCCTATTATTCAAAATTACAAGAATATTATACAGATGTTGTAGCTGATAACGTTGATGATGATGCTATATTTCTTAAAGGTATCAATACATTGATGGGAATTGATTATTATCGTGAATCACCTGTTTTATATGAATATATAAAAGATGATGGAGATTTTCAATTATCTGTACGAGTTTATGCTGTAGGCATTATGTCTGACAAGTCATATTATGATGGATACATGATTTTTGTTAATGATGTGGTTATCGTAGAGGATGGTGTGACATTAGTTGATCCAGTCATAGAAATTGCTGTAGAACTCGATCAAGCGACATTGCTCGTCAATGAGGTCATGACTGATAGTGGAAGCATTACCTATGATTCACAACAAGCATTTGCTTACTATAATGTTCCAGTATTGTTCTTGTTTGATGCTGAATCCTACTTAAAAATACCTGATGAGGATGCTTTTTCAAATTTGACGCGTATTGAAGTCAGTTATTCAAATAGAACAGTTGATGAAGATGACTATTACGTTTTCAATGAATCACCATTGTTTATTGCAGCTTCTACTCCAATTAGTGAAAGTGCTTATAATAAGGATTCAAATTTAATCATTGATCCTAATGTTTACCGATTGAGAGATCAGTTTGCTGATGATGTCCCTAGTGATGCTGAAATTACAAGTTTCAATTTAGTCACAGAAAGAGATGATCTATCAGATTATAATGGTGTCATATGGCGTACGATGGCAATATATTTTGTGATTGTTATTGGTATTACATATTTGCTTTTCTTCCATAAAAAGGTGAGAGAACATTATAAAACTAGAAATTATGGTATTAAGACTGATGGTTCAAACACAGGGAATGCTGAATCAATATTTAAAGATGCTGAATATACAGATAAGGATGGAAAATAAATTCCATCCTTTTTTTCTTTTTGGATTGCAATTTAAGGAAGGCTTATGCTATACTTATAAATGCGCTTAGGGGTATAGTGTCAACGGTAGCATACCGGTCTCCAAAACCGTCGGTGAGGGTTCGAATCCTTCTACCCCTGCCATATTAAAGATAAAGGACGACGACACGTCCTTTTTTTATTGCTTCTGATCTAATTTGATATATATGACAATATGCGTACCTTTTGATAATCCTGAATCTAATCGAATATTACCATGATACTTCATAACAATATGTTTAACAATTGCCAAACCTAATCCTGTACCACCATCAATACGACCTTTATCAACACGATAGAATCTTTCAAAAACACGTTGCTGATGTTGTAAATCAATACCTATGCCTTGGTCTTTGATATCAAAAATGAATGCATCCTTTTCTTGATATAACTTGATTTTTATTTTCTTATCATTTTCGCTATATTTGATGGAATTTTCAATCAAATTTTTAAATAATTTTTGCATATCAAGCGCATCACACATCATGTGAATAGGTTCAGATTTGACATCAATCTGAATGTTTTTTTGTTGATACATTGGCTTGAGTTGATCAACAATATTTGATAGTATCTGTTCTAAATTTTGATCAGAAAATAAATTTTCACTCAGATTCTCAAGTCTGGATAGCATCAACATATCCTCAACTAGTGCAGTCATTGTCTCTGTTTGCTTAACGATTTGTTCAGCTGTTTTAGGTATCTCTTTATCTTTGATTAAACCATGCTCAATAAGCTCTGCATAGCCTCTGATGGCCGTTAATGGGGATTTAAGCTCATGTGAAGCGTGGGAAAAGAAATCTCTTTTCATCTGTTCAATTGAACGTTCTTGAGTTACATCCTTATACAAAGAAAGAACGGTTGCTTCACTTTGATTATCCTTATCTGATGATACAAAAAAGATTCGAGATTCAATGATCTTTCCATGAATCTTAATATCAAAAACTGACGATTTTCTATGAATGTTTGCTTGTGTAATTGCTTCTTTGATTAAAGGTTCTCTTATTGCATAATATGCTGGTTGGTTTAACGCATCATCATCGAACTCAAACAATATTTTAGCATCTTCATTGGCATAAATCATGTTTTCTTTTTGATCAAACAAAATAACACCTTGTTTAATCTCATTTAAAATGCCGTTGAGTTGTGTCTGATATGTTTTTATAGTTCTTAAGTATTTTGCGGTTTCAAGATTGATGACATTCATTTCATATAGTATTTCATTGATTTCCGGATAAGGACTGTTAAGTGAAAAAATCTCAAATTTACCTTCATGTAGTGACATCATCCCTTTTTTTACTTGTTGCCATGGAGTTAATATGTTTTTATTCACTTCTCTTAAACCGACATAATATAACCCTAAAAACCCTAATCCACTGATAATTAGTATCCATATGACCCTATTGTATGCGACAGCCTGATCCGCTAAAGGAACTGCGACTCTTAAATAGTTCCCATCATCCATCAATTTTGCAATATATAGCATATCAAGATCAATAGTAGCTGAATGTCTGATGTAAACGGAACCTAAATCTATGATTTCTGGTCTCGTGCTCTTATCAGTTCCAACAATAGAATCATGAGTATCAGCTAAAACTCGTACATCTGAATCAAGAATAGTTATACGTCTGCCGTTTTCATTCATGTAGTTATCAATAAAATCCACAGGATCGCCTATATGATTGTCATAAGCAATTTCGACTTCATCAATGATATATGCCATAAACTGTGTTTGATTATTTTTTTCAAATTGATAAAGTGCAACAAAGACAACAACAAAAAACAAAATGAAGGCAGTCATTAAAAGTATAATATTATTTCTTATGAGTTTTTTCTTCATTCAATTGTATACCCTATACCTCTTACTGTTTTGATATCAGCAATAGCTTCTTTAGATTGTAATTTTTGTCTTAATGATTTGATATGCATATCAAGTGTTCTGGTTTCACCAATAAAATCAGTTTCCCAGACATCCTTAAAAATGGTTTCTTTTGAGACAACTGAATTTTTGTTTCTTAATAGCAATTTCAGAATTGAATACTCCTTATTAGTCAAATAAACCTCTTGATCATTGACCATACATAAATGTTTCTTATCATCAAGTGATACATTATTTAATTGATAGATTTGATCATAATAATTCTTTCTCAATTTAGATTGAATTCTTGACACCAATTCTAAAACACCAAATGGCTTTGTCATATAGTCATCAGCACCTAAGTCAAGAGCAATGACTTTATCCATTTCGCTTTGTAAAGCGGATATCATCATAATAGGCGTTTCTTTATCATGTTTTCTAATATGCTTTAAAACATCTAGTCCAGACATACCAGGAAGCATGACATCCAATAAAATCATGTCGGGTTTTTGGTGTTTGTATTTTTCTAATAGTGTTTCTCCATCTTGAAATCCAAAGCCAAATAAACCAGCATGTTCAATGGTTTTTTCAATGATATATCCTATGGATTGATCATCTTCGACATAATAGACTATTGCCATAATTCATCTCCTAAAATAATAAGGTATTTTTATGTGTTCCTGAAACCATGAAGATGATCCATTGTGCTATATTGACTGCATGATCACCAACACGTTCAAAATATTTTCCTACCATTAAAATGTAAATTGCATCATTTGGATCAATTGCTTCATTCTTTAATTCATTTGTCATTTTGTTAATAAGCTGTTGAAATAACTCATCTACTTCATCGTCTTTGTCAATAACTTTACGTGCCAGATCTCCATCAACTTTAACTAAAGCTTGTATGCTTGATAAAACCATATCATCTACAATCTCAGCCATTTTTGACGTAAGAGGCAACATACGTTTATTTCTGTTTTCTTCTAAGTGTAGAGTCATCTCCGCAATGTCACATGCATGATCGCCTATGCGCTCTAAATCAGTAATGAGTTTTAATATACCTGTCACCAATCTTAGATCACTAGCTACAGGTTGTTCTTTCCATATGATTTTAAGCGCCATTTTTGCTATTTCTTCTTCATATGAATCAACTTCATCGTCTTTTCTTATCACTTCATTAGCCAATTTATGGTCACTGTTCTTGAAAGCTGTCAATCCTTCTCTCAAATTAGCTAGGGCTAAATCAGCCATATCAGTTACTTCTTTTTTTAATGCTTCAATCGATTGAAGCAATGATTGTCTTAAAGTCATTTTGCTACCTCCATTATAGCATCTTACCCGAATCTTCCGGTAATATACTCTTCAGTTTTTTTATGGTCAGGTGTTGAAAATATATGTGAGGTATCCCCATATTCTATAATTTCACCCAAAAGAAAGAATGCTGTCTTATCTGAAATTCGTGCTGCTTGTTGCATATTGTGTGTCACAATAATAATTGTATATTGTTTCTTTAATTCTATCACTAAATCTTCAATTTTGGCAGTAGCAACAGGATCAAGTGCAGATGTTGGTTCATCCATAAGGATAACTTCGGGTTTCATTGCTATCGTTCTAGCAATACAAAGTCGTTGCTGTTGACCACCTGAAAGTGATAAAGCAGATTCTTTTAGTCTATCTTTAACTTCATCCCATAGAGCGGCTTGCTTTAATGAGGACTCAACAATTTCCTTTAATTCTTTTTTGTCTTTGATGCCTTGGCATTTAGGTCCATATGTAATGTTATCATAAATACTCATAGGAAAAGGATTAGGCTTCTGAAAAACCATACCTACGCGTTTTCTCAAACCAATGATATCCATACCATTGCGATAAATGTTTTCATCACTATAATGCACATCTCCATCAATCTTGCAGCTTGGAATCAAGTCATTCATCCTATTCAAGGTTCTTAAAAATGTTGATTTCCCACAACCAGAAGGACCAATCAATGCTGTCACTTCTTTCTCATGGATTGCTAAATTGATTTGTTTTAAAGCTATTTTATCACCATAATACAAGTTTAAATCTTTGATATCAAATATGATGTTGCTTTCGATTGTTGTCATGCGTGTGCACCAAACCTTTTCGTCATTTTTCTAGATAAAAATTTAACTGAAATATTTAAAATTAATACGATCATCAAGATAATTATTGCGATTGTTGTAGATAATTCGATATTAGCAGGTTCATCAGTCATCATTGCCCAGATGTGAACTGCTAATGAGGTTGACTTATCTGTTAATGATACTTCATCTTTAATTGCTGTACCGATGGCAAATACTAAAGCTGCACTCTCACCGATAATTCTTCCAATAGCTAGAATCGTAGCTGTCAAAATTCCAGAAAAAGCATTTGGTAGAATAACCTTAAAGGTTGTTTGTGTTTTACTCGCTCCAAGTGCCAATGATGCATATCGATAATCATCTGGAACTACTTTCAAACTTTCTTCTGTGGTTCTAATGACAATAGGCAATAAGATAACAGACAAAGTCATTGCTCCTGATATGATATTTCCTCCTGTAGCATCTGTTAACCTGATGGTTAAAGGTACAAATACCGCTAATCCCATCAGACCATAGATGATTGATGGTATACCTGTCAGTGTTTCAATTAAAGAGCGAATTAATCGCGTCAATCGATTATTTGGAGCGTATTCATTCAAATAAATAGCTGATCCAATACCAATAGGTAATGCCATAACAAGTGTTAAAGCAATCAAGTATAATGTCGTAATAATTGATCCTCTAATACCTCCACCAGTCGTTGCATATTCAAGTTCCCGAAATGTGTCTTGACTATCCAAAATATCAATCATTGCTTCAGAACCGTAAACTGATAATGCTGAAGAAGTATTTTCAAATGCAATTCTTATGATTTCGTAATCTATTGAAAGTGATAAATCTGCTTCACCAACACCTTTGTCATTGAGCATAACAAATGGTGAATCCGGATGAACATAATCAACAACAACAACTGTCTTCCCTTGAATATTGATGTCATCTCTCAACCCCAATCCCCACTTACTAGAATAATAGACATCATCACCCAGTGTTTTTGTAGCTTCATAGACACCGACTTCAGCTCCATCCTTTAAATCTGCTATATGACTTACGGCCACATAATTATGTGTGATTAAATCCCAGTTCAGCAGTTTAAATCCATTTAAGAACACAAATCCGATAATCATGAGTAGTGCAGCAATACTAAAGAATGATGCTAAATAAGTGATACCCTGCAAAAAACCATCTTTCCATTTGCGTTTATTTGACATCGATGCCACCTACCTTCTTCTTGATAGCATTTAATGTCAGATTGGTGAGTAAGATAACAAACATCAAGATAATACCCACAGAAAAGCGAATATCATAATCTAGTCCAGTTGTTTCTTTCAATCCTTCTAGCATGATTGTTGTCAGTGTACTCGTGGTATCTAAAATATCAAATGAGTATCCAGAACGTCTTCCACCTGCAACAAGTGATACTGCTGTTGCTTCTCCTAAGACACGACCAATACCAAGGATTGCTGATGTGAATATACCTGATTTAGCAGCTGCAAGAACAACCTTGAAATTTGTTTGAGTCACACTTGCACCAAGCGCCAATGAGCCATGTTCTAAATCCTTGTCAACAGACCTAATAGCAACTTCAGATATAGATGCGATAGTTGGTATGGTCATAATCGCCAAAACAATCACTGATGCTATAATCGAATTCCCACCTTTTGACTGATACCCAATCAGAGCACTCGCATTATAAACGAATTTCAAAATTATGCCTGCACCAAATAATCCATAAATAATAGATGGTATGGATGCTAGCATTTCAACAACGGTTCGTAAGAAATTAGCAAGTCTTTTAGGTGCGACCTTTGCTATGAATAATGCTGTCAAAACACCGACTGGGAATGATAGGAATAAAGATAGAAACGCAATGAAAATAGTGCTTACGATAATAAAACCTATGCTATAAAGATTCGATTGAAACGAAGAACCGGTTAGCCATGTATCTCCTGTTATAAAGGTAAAGAAATTAACTGCACCTAGCCCATTGTTATCAGTAAAAAAGGGTGTTGCTCCTTTGACAAGGATAACACCTATAACAATGAAAATAAATGAAGCTGATAAAAGGGCAAAGCTAAATAATCCAACTTTAACCACTTGATCAATTAATGCATTTTTTTGAAATTTAGTCTTTTTTAAACCTTTTGTATATTGCATTGTTGTATTCTCCATATAGCAAGAAAAGACCCTGAAGGTCTTGACTTACGTTTTTAGATTTCTATTCAGTAATTAGATCCGACCAAGTTGTATAAGTACCATCATAAATCTTTTTCAAATCCTCAGCAGTAACATTTTCTAATGGGTTATCAAGGTGTACGATTGCTACGATAGCATCCCATGCTAGTTGACCATAATCTGAAGCATCAACGCCTACTTTTTCTGAATCCTTGAAATATCTTGATGCAAATCCAACATCTTTACCGACTGAAGTATCTTTGATCGCAGGATCTTGGGTTCTCTTGTATGCATCTCCTGATCCTGTATGATCATGTTCAGCTACGAAATTACCTGCTTTTGCAGTAAATGCCTGTGTCAAAGCTTCTGCAACCTTTTGGATAGAGTCTGATCCACCAAAACGGACCGTTACAGCTGAATTATCTTGATTGACAATTGGATAGTTTGCTTTGATTGAATCCCAAGTGGTTGTGCTTGGCATAGCAACTGCTCCATTGTTAGCAATAATATCACCAGCATCAGTAGTTCCTAAGAATGCGACAAATGCATTGACTAAATCTTCAACAGCTTGTGATGGATAATCTCCAGCGTCTCTTAGCATCCAATTGAATGGTCTTTTTAATCCATATGTATTGTTGATTACATTAGCGACATTTGGTTCAACACCATTAAAGTTTAGACCCTTGATTGTATCATTTAAACTTGAAAGTGATACATAACCAATACCAAATTCATCTGTTGCCATTGCTGTCATAATCCCTGTGTTATCTTTAATAACGAACCCATCTACTAAAACATCATCTGAAGTTTCAGCTTCTGGAAAATCAATTGTACTCATAAAACCAGCACGAGTACCAGATGTGGTATCTCTTGTATAAACTGTAATATTGCTTGTTGTATCGAATGTTTCTTCGTTTGATGTACATGCAGATAGCATTAATACGACTGCAAGTATGAATGATAATCCTAATTTTTTCATTTAAATTCTCCTTTTTTCTTATTAACACTTACATTATATTGAAATAATTGATTTGTTGAAACCAAGAATCAGTAAGTCTTCTGTAAAGAAAGTGCAAAGAAAAACCCGATTGCTCGGGTGTTTGTCTTTTTGATGTAATTTTTTATTAAAACCAATTTTTCCTTTTGAAAAAAACGACCATGCCAATTGCTATTACCGCACATATACCTGAAAATAATAAAACTGCGTTTTGATAGTCCAATATACCAAAATGAACAAAATTCATCCCGAAGAAACCAGTTAAGAAAGATAGTGGGATAAATGTAGCTGAAAACAAAGTAAGAGTTGCCATAATCTTATTCATTTTTGTTGATTGATTATTCATATGCAAGTCAAGAAGGTTTCTCGTAATTTCTCGACTTTGATTGAGTCTATTGTCAAGTCTTTGGAGATGGTCCTTCAAATCTTCAAAATACGTTGCGGTAGATATATCGAACAAAGAACTCTTCTTTGATAATACTTTTTCTAATTGCTCATAGATAGGAGAAACATTATTCTTGAGCTCCAACATTTGTTTTCTGATATTATAAAAAGCTTCTTGCTCAATACTCTTAGTTTCCAGCAATTCTTCCTCAAAATCATTAACAGCAAGATTTAATTTATCATAAACCTCCAAATGCTTATCAGTGATGATATCCATGATTTGAAAAAATAGATAATCTATAGGTAATTCTCTTAACTCTTTATGCTCATCAAACAGTATATGAATATCTTCAAGATAAGTCGGTTGGGTTTCATGAAAACTCACAATGACATGAGGAAACATCAAAATACTCATATAATCATTTTTTATTTTGTCATCTTGAAGATACGATAACGAAAATGTACCAAATAGGTATTCTTCTTTAAGTTCAAACTTATTGCGCTGGTTGACATTGAAAATATCTTCCATCACAAGCGGATCAATGGATAGATGCTTTCTAATATCTTGAATTTTATCCACTTGAGCTAATCCCACAACCTGGATATAATGTTTTTTATTGAGATCCATTTCAAAACCATCAATTAATTCAACTTTACTTTGATCATATTGCCAATGATGAATTTGTGTATCTATATGAGCATATGAACCGGTATATACCATTGTTTTTGGTTTAAAATATGTGCTAATTTTCATATGTGTTCCTCCATATTTGTAATCTTGTTAATTTAAATATATTTTACCATTATTAAGGATAATAAAAAAGGATATATATTTCAATACCCTTTGATTGTCATCTAATTGCCCATCTTCTTATTCATTCTTCTATAAGCAAAAAACAGCAACATGAAAGCAAGAGCAATGACAACAGGCATAATCACCCACATTGAGACGTCTGTACCTAATACACCGATTTCTTGAGAGCCAAAAGCAATTTTAATTCCCGTCATGGTCTCAGCTGGTATTGATTGTGCCAATATTTCGTAAGGTTTCTCAAGTAATACACCTTTGAGGACAATTGCCATGTGCGTAAAAGGAATTAAAGAAGCAACATATGTCATCGACTTACCTAAAACAAATAGTGGTATATAAATGCCTGATGTAAACCCTATAAAAGTTCCTAAAACACCTGATAAGCCACCGAAAGCATTAATTGATTTGATCATCGTCGTTAAATATATCATGAGTGAAGTTGAGATAAATGTATAAAATATAATCAGTAATGTAGTATTGATAAATGTTTTAGGTGAATACCAATATCCAGAAGCTATGCCCACATAAAGATAAGTTAAGAGCCACATAAATAGGGATAAAACTGCAGTTACAATGATAGATGCGATATAGTAGCTCAATATAATTTTGTATCTCTTGACTGGAGTCACTAAAAATCCATCTAATTTTCTATATGTTAAATCGCTGATAAGATTACCCATCATACCTAATGATAGAGAAGCAGTGTTAATAATCAAAATACCACCCATCATGATACCAGCTGTTATATAAACCTTTAAATCCGGATCAATCATAGCAAGATCTCCACCTGTATATTGTCTACCAATGAAGAGAAAATACAATGCTACTAGAATAATAACACTTAAGAATGAAAAGAAAACAGCAGATTTATCTCTTAAAAAATTAAGAATGTGTCTACGAATTAATGAATTCAAATCATACATTATTCTCACCGCCAATCACATTAATAAATACATCATCCATTGTTCCCTTAAGGACTTCAAATTGCTTGATGTTGTCTTTTAGTAAATCAATTAAATAAATTGCATCTTTCGCATCTTCAACAACAACAATATACTGATCAGCAATTTTTTCATATTGGCGATTGATTGAATCAAGAGTTTGAATCAATTCCTCTTTATTTAGAGGTACAACCTTGAGACGATCATAGCTATATTGATCTTTGAGTAATGCCGGTGTGCCTTGAGCAACAATCTCACCTTTGTTAATGATTACTACGTGATCTGCATTGGCAGCCTCTTCCATATAGTGAGTAGTCAAAAAGATGGTTAATCCATGTTTTTTCTTTAGATCGTCTATAACCTTCCAGACAACTTGTCTTGTTTCAGGATCTAGTCCAGTTGTTGGCTCATCAAGCAGTAGGATTTCCGGATTTGAAAAAAGTGCACGAGCGATCTCGGCTCTTCTTTTTTGCCCACCTGAAAGTGTGATAAATCTCTGATTTTCAAAATCATGCATATTTAAATATTGAACAAGTTCATCATATCTGGCCTTAACTGCACGCTTGTCATTCATGTATAGAGAACCTCTATACAATAGATTTTCTTTAACAGTCAAAAAATCATCAAGCACATTGCCTTGAAAAACAACACCTATCTTGTTTCTAAAATAAACATCATCGGTTTGCTCATTCAAATAGATTTTTCCGCTATTAGGATCAAGTAAGGTCGTCATCATATTAATTGTTGTCGATTTACCCGCACCATTAGGCCCTAAAAATGCAAACAAGCTACCTCTTTTTATCGAAAAAGAAATATCTCTCACGGCTTTTACATCACCATAGCTTTTAACTAAATTTTCTACCCTAACAATCCAGTCCATACAAATCCTATATAGTAAAACCGTCTTGAGTTTTACTCATTTTTCCTTTCTATTTAAAAGTATCTAAAAAGTCTCATAATAAAAAATATTCCTAATTAAAATAATTTAATGTGAACATAATCATAAATAAAAACAAGTGTTTTGCACTATTATATCATACTCAAAATGGGAAAAACGATATCCAAAAAAAAAAAGCAGACAAAATCTGCTTTTTATATTTAATATTATGGTTTTAGAGTCTTTTTGCTGCATCTTCAGCTGCTTTTATTAATGGATAAGCTGCAGGTGAAGCTGTAAGCATGGGTTGTGTTCCTATTTGAGCAATCAACAGGTCTGCAACTGACATATTGGCTTGAATTGCAAATCCGATAACATTTGTTAATTCGCCAGCACTAACACCACCAAGTACTGAACCACCAAGTATTCTTCCACATTCTTTAGAAACTATCAATTTAACTGTTTGCTTATGTGGGTTGTTTAATTTTCCAGGATGGCGATCAACGCCTGTGAACTTCCCGGTAACAAAATTAAATCCTTCTTTTGAAGCAGCTTCTTCGGTTAGTCCAGCAACTCCGAATGCTGAATCACCTATGCATGTTGAATAAATGCCTATAGTGCCTTTAAATTTGCGAACTGTTGAAATCTTGTATAAATTGAGTGCAGCAACTCTTGCTTCTGCACAGGCTGTTGAAGCAAGCATAGTAGTTGATAATTTGCTCGTACAGAAATCTCTTTTTTCCGCACAATCACCAGCAGCAAATATATCTTTAACGCTAGTTCTTAAAAATTCATCCACAGTGATGAATCCTTTATCATTAATCCGAATTCCTGATGCTTTTGCTAAATCAACATTAGGAAGATAACCCATAGATAGAATTACTGCATCAGTTTTGATGATTCTGCCATCACTAAGTAATATAGATGACACTTTACCTTGTCCTTGTATTTCCTTAATTGCGACACCAGTTAAAACTTCTACGCCTCTATTTTTGAGTAATTCTTCAGCATCAATTGCTATATCTTCATCAAAAGCTAGTGCTAAAATATGGGGTTCTTTTTCAACCAGAACGACCTTTAATCCTCTTTTAACCAATTCATCTGATACCTCTACACCAATAAACCCTGCACCAATAACAACAATATGATTAAAACCTGCTAATCTTGATGTGATATCATCTAGATATAATTTACTCTTAGGAATTGTAAATACATTTTCTAAATCTTTGCCTTTCAACCATTCAGGTTTAGCAGGTTGAGATCCAGTAGTAATCACTAATTTATCAAAATTAATTTCTAAACCACTTTCTGTTTTGCAAACTTTTTCAGAAGTGTTAATATCTATAACTGTATCAATTTTAATCTCAACACCTAAATTTAGAAGTCCTCCATCAGGAAGAATATTTGAATCGGATGACTCTAAAGTACCAAAAATATAAGGGATACCACATGGTATCATTACTTTTTCTTCTTTTCGAATTAGAACAACTTTTTTATCCTTAAAATTCGATTTTGCAGTCATAGCAGCAACTAATCCTGCTGCACTACCGCCTATGACTAATATATCTGTTTTCTCTTTCATTTTTTTATTTCTCCTTTTTTTTAATCATGATGACATTCGTGATTATGATCGTGATCATGTCCGTTACATTGTATATCTTTCGAAACTAATTCATTGTTAGCATATAGATTAATAATGTCACTTACTACACCTTTTGCTCCTGATAGTATATCCATACCTTGTTCAACCATGCGTTGAACAGCACTTTGTCCAATACCCCCACAAATAACAACGTCAACATTAGCATTTAATAGAAATTTGGGTAAACTTCCATGCTCATGTTTCGGACAATTAAGTAATTCTAAAAATATCGGAGTTTCATTTTCTATTGAATAAATTTCAAATGAATCCGAATGACCAAAATGTTCTGACACTAATCCTTTTTCACATGCAACAGCAACTTTCATTTATTTTCCTTCTTTCTAATATATAATGAATTCTATGGTGAAAATTCTAAATCGTTTTATATCAATTTTAGAATATTATTTACTACACGTCATCGCTAATATATGGACAATGTTTGCATTTAAACAAATCTGTCGAAATATCACAAAGTCTATAATTCCCACCTTCAATTTTTAGTACCTTTCCATTTACTAATGCATCAGCAATTTTGTGTTTGGCACTATGATATATGCGCTGGGCAGTTGCACGAGAAACATGCATCTCGTCTGCACAATTTTCTTGATTTTTTCCGACAAAATCAATAATTCTAACACTTTCATATTCTTCGACAGTCATGTATAAAACTTCTCTTTTGCTGGGGTTAGAGATTAATGGTCCAAATAGATTATTTTCAGGCAAAAAACAAACCTTTCGGCTAATAATTGGTCTAGGCATGTTATCTCCTCGTTATGGGCATATGCTCATTATAGTTCTATTTTAGTCCTATTTTTAGGTTAAGTCAATAACATAAAGACAAAACATGAATAAATAATCATATTTTTTTGTAAGCTTCTATTTTTGTTAAGCGAAATTTTCTTAACCTAACATGAAAATCAAAAAACAAACCTCAAATTGAGATTTGCTATTATAAAAATATTTGTATTTATCTCATTTTTCTCTTAATTCAGTTTCGATAATTGGCTTGACGCGTTCACCAAATAATTGAATGGTCTTTAGAACCTTATCATGATCAAGATATCCAACGGGCACATGCAGTGCAAATCTTTGTATGCCTAGATATTCTTTTAAATCCAATATCTTTTTAGCAACATACTCAGGATCCCCAACATAAAGTGCTCCACTTTCTTTTCTTGCTTGATCATAGGTTTGTCTTGTATATCTCGACCAACCTCTTTCTTTACCAATGACATTCATCGCGTATTCCATTGAAGGAAAGTAATCCTCAACAGCTGTATGATGGTCTTCATGGATGTACCCGTGTGAGTGAACACTAATAAACATATCGTCTGGATTGTGTCCATTTGCTATATAGTGCTTTTTATATAAGTCAACGTATCCCTTAAATGCATATGGGTTACCTCCAATGATAGCTAAAAATAAAGGAAGACCATATTTTGCTGCTCGGATGACAGATGCAGGTGTTCCACCAACTGCAACACTGATTGTAAGAGGTTCATGTGTCCTTGGATAAACACCTAAGCGATCAATGGCTGCTCTTGTATCACCTTTGAAATTGGTTATTTCATGATCTCTTATCTGCACGAGTAAATCAAGTTTCTCTGAAAATAGCTTGTCATAATCATGCAAATCATATCCAAACAATGGAAAGGATTCTATAAAAGAACCTCTTCCTGCCATAATTTCAGCACGTCCACTAGATAAAGCGTTTAATGTTGCAAAGTTTTGATATACACGAACTGGATCTTCGCTGCTTAAAACAGTCACTGCACTTCCAAGCTTGATATGCTTTGTCATTGGAGCTGCTGCCGCTAAAATCATGTGAGGTGCAGATGCAGCAAAATCTTTTCTATGATGTTCTCCTATACCAAAATAGTCCAAGCCTACTTGATCAGCTAATACAATTTCTTCTACAACTTGACGAATCCGTAAATCATAGGATATTGTTTCATTCGTTTTTGGATTGGGCATGACTTCAGCAAATGTGGTTATTCCGAGCTCAAATTTGTTTTTCATTATTGTTACCTCTTTAAGTTATTTCTCGCATTTATTCTAACATTTAGTATAAAATATAACCTTGTATTTGCTTGAAACTGTAACGAGAATGAATATTCACAGTAAAAACTTTGATGTTCATATTATATATGCAAAAAAAGCATTGACACTTACATATCAGAGTGTTATAATGACAATGAAACTTAATGAAAGCGCTTAGAGTCATCGAGCAAAGCAAAAATACACTATGTATCTTTTGATTTTGCTTTTTTTAATAGAATTTTTAAGATTGTATTTTCCTATGTTTTATCTTTACTACGGACTTATATAAGCAATTATATAAAATAAAAAAAGAAACGAAGGGAGAAAAAAATGTTTAAAAATTTGTTAAAGCCAGTCAAATGGCTAGTTGTCTTGTTGATTGTCATCATTGTTTCAAGTTTTGCTGCATCACTTGTTCAGACATCATTCTTCTCAGTAAAAGTTGAAGCAATCAATTTTGAAACTGATAATGGAGAGTTAGCTGGTTATCTATATACACCTAATGGTGTAGATGCGAATAATCCAGTTCCTGCTGTTATCTTGACTCATGGTTACTTAAATAACAAAGAAATGCAAGAAATTGGTGCTATCGAGTTATCTAAGAGAGGCTATGTTGTACTAACGATCGATATGTATGATCATGGTGATTCATCTAAAATGGCTGCTGCATTTAGTTTTTATGCAAAATCATTATATGATGCTGCACAATACATGTACGATCAAGATTTTGTCTTAAAAGATGCTGATGGCAATGGTATGATTGGTGTTAGTGGACACTCAATGGGTGGATTCTCAGCAGCATATGCACTTGTCTTCGATGAAATGGATTTTGCTACAAATGGCTATCGCAAGATTACAACAGCATTGCCTGTAGGTTCAGATTTCCGTTATGTATTTGTTGCTGATCCTACAACTTATTTTGCAAATAGATCTGTTGGTATCATTGCAGCTCACTATGATCAATTCTTCTTTGATAATGATTCTCCAGCTGGTACAGGTTCAGTCATTTATAAAGACTTCGTAACTGATTCAAAGGGTTTATTATTCTTAGGTAGAACTGATGTATCTAAGGCTGGTGTATTCTACAGCTTAGACGGTGGTCAAAGAGTTATCTATACACCTGATGAAACACATCCTCAAAACACTTGGTCATTAGAAACTGGTGCTAACACAATTGAATTCTTCGAAGAAGCATTCACATTCCAATTAGATTTACATGGTTTAGGAACATTGGAATCATTAGACATTCGCACTGGTGATACAAATCAGTCTTGGTGGCTCAAAGAAGCCTTCACACTTGTTTCACTAGTTGCATTATTTGCATTGATTTTCCCAGTTTTCACACTTGTTACAACATTACCAGTATTTAAGAAGGCAAATGTTAAAGACTTGACACCAATCGGTGAAATAGCTCCAATGCCAACTGAAAAGAAATACTTAAAATTTGGTGTTGTTTCAATTGCTTCATTACTCAGTGCTTTCTACATTCCAACATTCATGAATCGTACGGTTACTGAGCTTGCACAAGTTGGTGAAGCCCTATACTATATCATGGGTGGAGCTGTAGTTGTTGCTATAGCTGTTTGGATTGCTGCTCTTATTAAGAACGATCCAAAACTCAACAAGGTTGCCCTCAAGGTATCTGGTGGATCACTACTTGTTGTCTTTGTTGCACTTGCATTCCGTTGGTTATTAACTCATTCAACAATAATTTCTGATGTTAATTACTATGGTGCCTCTTCAGTTAATACCATTTGGTATTGGGCATTATGTAGTGCTGCTTTAATTCTTCTAGTCACATTTATAGCTGCTCCAGTATTAAATCATGGTGAAGAAGTTGAAAATCCATATGGTGTTAAAGCAACTCCTGTTCAAGTCGGCGCAAGCTTCTTAACGGCAGCTGTTGTTACAACTGGTATCTTATTAGTTGTTGCAGTCATTGGTTGGGTATTCTTAACAGACTTTAGAATCTATACATATGCTATTCAAATTTTCAATGGCCCACAATTTGTTGCAGCTTTACGTTATATGCCAATCATCTTTGTCTACTACTTTGCAGCTGCTATTAGCGTTCATGTGAATACAAGAAATATGAAGGGTTGGTTAGCTGATTTATTTGCTGCTTTCTTACTAGCAGGTCCAATTGTACTGTTCTTAGTCTATAACTACTATGTTCTATATAATACAGGCGCAGCAGCTTTCCCATCATTCTCATTATCAGCAATCTTATGTGTTGGTTTAATTCCAACCCTTTCAGTAGCTGGTATCATTTCAAGAAGATTCTCACAAAAGACTGGTAATATCTGGACAGCTGTATTCTTCAATACAATGTTCTTCACATTAATCACATTAGCAAACACAATCGTTTACGTGATTGCTGTCTCATAATAAATCAATCTTTTTCATCTTCAATCCTTAGAAAACAGGCACAATACCTCCCCAAGGTATGTGCCTGTTTTTGCTTATGTCATGCTCATTTTGTTGTGAGCTACTACTGGATATTTCCTATTGCGATTCTAAATCCAATATTATCTAAAACTGTTGTATATAAAGTCGAATCATATGAACTAATTAATACATCATGAGAACTATCCAAATAGCTTCCACCTCTAATTAATTTACTGCTTGAATCTGAATATGAAGTAAAATCAACCCATTCACTCACATTGCCATTCATATCATAAAGACCAAGATCATTTGCATTTCTAGTAGCAACTGCATGTGCGTCTCCTAAGCTGTTATATGTATACCATGCAGAAGAAACAAAGCCTACTATGGTATCATCTTTTGCTCCACTCACTGTGTTAGCTTTATTCCAATAGCGATCACTAACCAGCATAGAATAGGTATTTTCTACGGTATCATTGTTCCATCTAGCTGCCATTTCCCATTCTAAATAATTTGGTAAACGATACCCGTTATTTTCTGTATTTACTAGTAAATAAATATCATTGAGATTAATCCCAGAATCTTTGATGACCTGAAAATCTAAAAGTGTATATACAGGTTCTAATTCATAGCGTTCTGATAATGCGTTTAACCAAACGATGACATCTAAATAACTGACATTTGTTACAGGCTTGTTGCTATTAGCAGTAGGAAGAGCACCAATCACACCATCTGATCCTTCTTTTCCTAAATTGCTAAAAGTATACCCATGTTGCTCAGCCCAAAGTCGTACTTCATACCATAATTGATATGTTGTTTCCGTCTTAGCTAACTCAAATCCACCAATCAATGTTTCTGTTCTATAATCTGTTGCTCCAACTGGAAAGGTATAATAATAATTTGATTGACCAATAATAGCCATTTCAATTGGACTCCACATCGCATAAAGAGTTCCATTCTCATAAGGAACTTTCGTTGTGAGTGTGTTGAAGGTTGGTTCTAGAAACCATCCAGCAAAATAGAGATTTGCTTTTGTAGGAATGAATGAACTTAAATCTGTAGCAACCAATAAGGTTTGGGCACTTATAAGTGATCCTCCGTTTGTGTCAAATGTGAGTATAATCTCTAGATTATCAGGAACCCATCTGGCATAAAATTTTAAATCACCGTGATCATCGATTGATCTTAGGAAAGTTGGTGTTACTATAGTTGCAAAATCTGCATCTAAATACCAGCCTACAAAAAGATATCCTTCTCTTACAGGTTGATTAGGTAACGAAATAGCAATTGTCTCATTATATTCATATGATTCGATAGCTGTTCCACCATTTGTTTCAAATGATATCATATAGTGTTCATCGACTTCAGGATTTGGAAAAACATCAAATATTAATAAGACAGCAATCACTAAGACAAAGACTAATACAATTGTTCCGTATATCTTAGCTAATGTTTTACCAACCTTTGGTTTTCCAAAGATCGCTCTATCTTGCATTTTATTAGCACTTTTTACACCATCAATCATACGTTCTTTCTTGTCTTCATTTTCCATTTGCTCAATGTGATAATTTCTTCCTTGGCTAGACATACTATTAAATCCCCCATTCTCTTAGATGAATCATTTGTTTCAGTACAATAAGCATATATTATTTTTTATTATACAATATTATTATACATCTATTTTAAATATTATTCAATATTATTCGTACGATTTATCAATTTTGATCAGTTTTAGTGCTGATTGATACTTGTTTCTTTGATTTCAATAAGTCCCTGTGTCATTTATGATATCATATAATTAGAAATAAACTATAAAGCGATTATGAGGAAATCTACCATGAGCATCGATCAAGCTGATCAAAAACATCAACGGCGTAAAAGATATAAAGGGACTCATCCAAAAACATATGATGCAAAATACAAAGAATTGCAGCCTGAAAAATATACTGAAACCATAGAAAAGATCATACAAAAAGGCAATACTCCTGCTGGAATGCACCGCCCCATATGCGTCAATGAGATTCTTCACTTCCTCCAAATCAAGCCTGGACAAATTGGTTTAGATGCGACACTTGGTTATGGAGGACATACACTTGAGTTATTAAAGCAACTAAACAATCAAGGTCACCTCTATGCAATAGATGCTGATCCAATAGAATGTCCAAAAACTGAAGAGCGTCTGCGTAAACTCGGATATAGTTCGGATATATTATCGATATCCCAAATGAATTTTTGCGATATCGATACTTTAAAATCATATGGGTCATTCGATTTCATTATTGCTGATTTGGGTGTTTCATCCATGCAAATTGATAATCCTGAAAGAGGCTTTTCATTCAAAATCGATGGTCCACTTGATCTAAGAATGAACCCTAAGATTGGCATATCAGCAGCTGATCGTTTAAAATCATTAACAAAAGATGAAATTGAAGGCATGCTCATAGAGAATGCCGATGAACCACATGCAGAAATCATCGCTTCTCAGATCGTTTCTGAGTATCATAGAGGAAATGACATATCTACAACTCTAGACCTTCAGAAAGTCATTAAAGATGCTCTAAGTGCACTTCCTAAAAAGACGAGAGATGAAGAAATCAAAAAATCATGTCAAAGAACATTTCAGGCTATAAGAATTGATATTAACAACGAGTTTGAGGCTCTTTATGAGTTTTTAGAAAAACTCCCCAATGCACTTGCACAAGGAGGAAGAGTTGCAATCTTATCATTTCATTCAGGAGAAGATCGATTGGTAAAAAAATCTTTTCAACACTATTTTAGAGAAGGTATCTATCAAGAGGTTAGTCCAGGTCCTATCAGACCTTCAATGGATGAACAGAGTTCTAATAGCAGAGCACGTTCAGCTAAATTGAGATGGGCTATCAAAAAATAATGATATGAAAAAGGTCATTCCCATAAGAAAAATTGGGAGTGACCTTTTTTTGTTTATTTTTCTTAATTTATGCCTATTTATTCTCTTGGATTTCTTTCAAAGAAACTAAAATATCTTCTCTCATTTTGATTAATTGCTCATCTTTAGGTGAATACTCAATACGTAAAGGTTTCATTAATCTGTGGTATCCCATAGCTTCTAGATCTCTATCTGCAAATTCTGTGCCTTGTCCACTCCAACCATAACTGCCAAAAACGAAGAAACTCAAATTTCTTGGATTTAATCCTCTCATATAGCAAAAGAAACTTGCTATGGATGGCATCATCCCATTATTAAGTGTTGGTGATCCAACAGCAAGATATTTAGCATCCATAAGATCCACAATTAGATCAGATGCAGGTGAGGTTTTGACATGTCTGACGACAGTTTTTATACCTGCTTTTTCAAATGTTTCACCCACCTCAAGTGCCATTTTTTCTGTACTTCCCCACATGGAATCATAGATGACAACTGCCTTATTTTCTTTATGATATGTACTCATCTTCTCATATAAGTCATATGCAGCATCAATATGGGTTCTCCAAATAAGACCATGGCTAGGAGCGATTAATTTGATATCAAGACTTTTGACTGCGGTTAATGCTTTTTGAGTTTGTGCGCCATAAGGCAAGACAATATTGGCATAATATTTTCTTAATTCATCAAGTAAAAGACTGAGTGCAAAACTATCATCATATCTTTCAAATGACGCGATGTGTTGCCCAAACATATCATTACTAAATAATATCTGATCAAAAGGACTATAAGTGACCATGTTATCAGGCCAATGGACAAGTGGTGTTTGAATAAACTTAAGATCTCTTTTACCAATATTAATGATTTCACTTGTTTTGACAGGATATACTTCTATGTTATGATATGTACCCATCATAGAACGAACTCCTGAAGGACCTGATGCGTATATTTTTGCATTTGGTGCAAGTTTTAAAATATCTCGAATACTTCCACTGTGATCTGGTTCACTATGGTTAGAGATAATAATCTCTATTTTTGATGGATCAATCACTGATTTGATGCGAGAAATCATCTCCTCAGCAAAAGGTGCATACACATTATCGATTAATGTGACCTTATCATCAATAATCAAATATGCATTATACGTCCCTCCCAAATTGGTTGAATAACCATGAAAATCTCTTAGATTCCAATCAATGGCACCAACCCAATAGACATTTTCTTTAATTAGTACAGCTTCCACGATAAAAACTCCTTTGTAAATATTTAATTACGATTAAAATGATCTTCGTTACTTCCATTATACTATGCATATACCAGATATGAAAATACATTAGGCATGAAAACCCATTTATTGACAAATACACTATATTTTTCATTATTTATTTGAAAAAATTATTATATAATAAAAGCTAGAGGTGATTATAATGAATGTAGCTTTTCTAATCGTTGATGTTCAAAAAGAGTATGTTGAAGAACCGATGTTTAAAGATCAGTTAAAAACAGCAGCACTCTATATCAATGAAGTTAGTAAATATTTTAGAGATGCAAAACGTCCTGTTATCCATATTCAGCATGCTACTGCTGGTGATGGCAAAGGAACTGAAGGATTTAAGGTTGCTGATGAAATCATACAAAAAGATTCTGATATCTATATGACTAAAGAATATGGAAATGGTTTTTGGAAAACAAATCTTGAAGAAACATTAAAATCATTTGAAGTTGATTATGTCATCATTTCTGGATTATCAGCAAGCTCTTGTGTCTTAGCTACTTTAAATGGTGCAACTGAAAGAGGTTTTAAGGCTTCACTTTTACAACATGGCTTATTAGGAAATTCTTTGGAATCTGTTAAACTCATTGAAAACGAGAGAAACCTAATTAGTTTTTCTGCAATAAAATACATCTTGGATTTGCTTAATCAATAAATCTTTAATTGCATCTTGATTTCACATATATAGAAAATAAAGATACTCAACCGAGTATCTTTTTATTATCTTTCCCATCTAGCGAATCTAGAGCCATCAATAGGTTCTCTTGTATCATGCCAATAATCACTTATGTCATAAGTTTTATACTCTTTCCCCTCCATTAATGCTTCTAGTTGTGAATAGTCATACCACTCCATAGTACGTATAATAATAATCAGGTTTTGATAGCTAATAAAAATTGAGTTAACATTACCTGGAAAAGCAACAATCTCTCCTTGCTCGTAATATCCAGTTAAAGCATCTTGACGATTTCTCGCTTCAATGACCAAAACATACTTTATACTGCCTTGTTCAAGATAACTGACTAAAACTATATATTTAAAATCAATTGGTGAACGTGAGAAAATACCTCTTTCATATAAGTCATCGTTCGTGTAATCCTCCAAAATGACTGCACCACCATCCAAGAGATTTGTTATGAAAGGATGATGCTCTATTGTATCTGCATAGAACATATCATATTGATAATTCGCTTCAAACTCATGGTTTTCTAAGATATTTACAAAATCAGATTGTGCACTGTGATACATTTCTAAAACGTAATAATCAATTTTATAGATAAATGCAATTTCGTCATGTGACATACTAAATTCACATCTATTCTGAAAGAAAGCCTCTAGTGCTTGGCTATTATGAATCTCATAAATGTATCCGTACTCCAGTGTATAAGGATTTCTAACTGTGTAAATATTAAAAATTGGTGCGCCATGAGGTAGACTGATTATTTGATTGAATTCAGTTAGCTGAACATTATATGACTCATAATCTACATCAATTCCCAGTTTTACCACGTAATTGTTGAGTTCCATATCTTCAAATAAGGTAGAACTTGTATACTTGCTGTTGTCATAAATAACTTCTCTATTGTTATTTGGAGTACATGCAGAAAAAAGGGATATCAGTAAAGAGAAATATGCTAATAACAAGATATGTCTTTTCACGATCGTCATCTTCTTTCTAAATATAGCTCAAATATACCATAACAAAATACATTTGGTATTAATCTATAAGAATCTTTTCATAGACAACATACGTACAAAATACCGTGTAAATCTCATTTTCATAAGGTAATTTATAAGTAAATGTTTGAGTATATGTTCCCGGTGTGGTAAAGTCAACAACACCTTCAACAAGTGTATAATCATAACCTTCAATGTCAAAAGGTGGAAATGATGTGTTATACCTACTGTTAACTGGTGTATAAACTACTACAGTATTCACAGCTGATACATTTGTATCATAATAGCTATCATTAAAGACATTCCATTTTACATAACCATCTTCAAAAATAAAATTACCACTTTCTATAGGATTATTGATTGCCCAAATAATGTTCATATCAAAATCACGTGCAACAATTGAATTTCTTTCCCTTGAAATAATCAAATTAAGTTCAGTATTGATAGACCCTGAAGATAGATGCGAGATTGCTACTTCGACTTTTACTAAAGCATCAGCCTCATATATTTTTATTACATGTGATTCTTTATCATCATTCATTACAATAAAATAGTGATCTCCTGCATATTTGATGGTAAACAAATCTATAACTTGTAAGATATCAACTTTATCAGAAATCAAACCATTATCAAGACTAATATATCTGATCATGCTATTATTAGCATCGATCTCCTCTCCAAAAACAATCATATTTTCATCTTGCAAATATATAGGATCGGGGCATACTTTTGAGACTCTATATTCATCTGTTTTTTCTCCAGTAATCAAATCATAAGAAGCGAATTCGAAATCAAAAAATGTTGAGTTATAGACATAAATGATATGATCTCCATCAAAATAGAAATCAGTAACTCTGTAATCTACGACAATAGTGTTTATTATTTCAAGCGTATTTTTATCAATAACAACTATGTCACTTGTTCCACCAATCAAATTATAAGTTGAAGCGTCCTGGGACTGGTGTAAAATAAATAGTTTATCATCCAACATCTTGATTCGATTGATTGGTTTATCAAGTGTGATTCTTCTATATTCGAAAGTTTCATAATTGAGTGCTTCTAATTGGTTTGTACCACTTACGACTTGGTAAATCATTTTATTTTCTTCATCTCTTACTGCATGTAGATCAATATAGTTATACATGTTGATGTGATATGTTGTATCAGCAACATCTCCAAAATAAACTTCATCGTTAATCTCTAATATCTGATTGTTATGAAAATTATCTTCTCTATAAATCGCTTTACTAAAGTATTTATAGCTCGTTGAAAGATTAATAATATCTGAATTGTTTGAAATAAGGTGGTTTAATAAATCTGTATAATCGAGTTCAATGGAGCGTAAATAGAAATTGTCTTTTGTTAGCTCGACAGTTAGTTTAATCAAATCTATATTGTCCATCATCTGTGCAAATATTTCATCATTTGTACCATCATATAAACCAAATATAACCATAGCATCAATAATTTCCAATGCAATATTAAAGGAAAAATTTTCTTCACTTATAGGAATCCCAATCAAATAATTATCTTCTAGCTCTTCAACACTGATTGGTCTTTCGACACCTGTTAATAGATCAACAACCTCAACATCTCCATAAATATAGATAGAGTCAAAGTATTCTTCCCATGTAAACTCAGTTGTCAACCACTTATAATCTGTATAATATGAGTTCTCATAGAAAATGATTTGATCATAATTGACATATGCGTATATCTCAGAAAAGTCATAGAGTTCATCAAAAATATACTCAGATTGCATAAAAAGCAGTCCATATCTATTTTCTAATCTTGCTCTGTATTCTCCATTATATATATAGTTGTGTTCGATAGATCCATTATAATAGGTAATTTCGTTATATAAATCATAGCTTCTTCCTCCATTACCAAGAATATCCAATTGGCTCTGGAACCTTTCTAACCATCCATTTATAAAATTAAATCCATCATCAACATAAAGTTGATAATCTTTAGCAAGTTGAAATCCTTCTATTGTTGTTATTTCAATACAGATGTCAAAATGGCCATATTGTTCAAATTGAGCAGATTCAAATGGTGAAATAATTTCAATGTTTTGAATTTTATCTTCATTCAATATAATGACATAGTCATCAAAATTTGGAACGTCATCACCAATCATGAAATTTCTAGGTAAGCTTGTGTTGATCATTATATAATCATTAATTGTTGGTAATGGATTAACGATAAGTTCAAGAGTCGTATCAAATATATGACCATTGGTTAATGTGGTAGTACACGTTACAAGAAAAGTACCAGTGCTATCAAATACTTCTTTACCTACTCCAATATCTGATTTAATTTCATAGGATTCTATATCTTCAACATAATATAATGAGAAAAAACTGTCTAAACTTGGTGTAAGATTCCCCAAATAATAGTCGGTTTCAATATTTTCGTTTATTTTGATATATTCGGAATCGTTATAGTAGATTTTATCAATCTCAAGTGGTTGTTTCTCACAACTACATAAAGCGAATACAATAACGATACTTAATACAAAAAATATTTTTTTCATCATATACCTCAAAGCTTCATTGATACTATTTTATATTTCCATTTCATAATAAAACAAATCTAAACCCCATAAATGAATTTGCTTGATTTTAGTATAACCGATTTTTTCTAAGACTCTATTGCTACCTTCATTATGAATATCAGCAAGTGCGATTAAACTATTGTAGTTGAGTTCTTTTGCCAAAGTCTTGAGATGAAGTCCAACTTCTGTCGCAAACCCTTTTCCCCAAGCTTCTTCCTTAAAGCCATACATGATTTCTATTTTTTCAAACTCTTTGACATAACATAATCCACCATAACCAATAACTTCTTGAGTATCCTTCAAGATGACTTTATAGATTCTATTTCCATAGGCATCACCATTGGATCTGACATAGAAGTTTAACCATTTTTGTAATTCTTCATCTGATTTTTGTTTGTTACCTGGAAGGAATTCACAAACAGCAGGATTTCCTAAAATATCTTTTAATTCTTTATAATCATTTTCTGTCCAAAAATCATAAATCAATCTTTTACTTTCTAACATCATAATCTCCTAATATATTTTATAACCAATACCATCCAATATAGTAATCATCAATATGAAGTAAAACATATGCATCTGACCAACCATCCCAATTTGTTGCATAAATTTCAGCATATTCTAATGGTGCACCAGTGAATTCTGCAATTTCAGCTCTACTAGAAAAATCTTCACCATTAATATATGTATTTGCAGCAATTTCTATATCTGTTGTTAATAATACAGCTGGAGAAATTAAATCATATCCAGAATGCCCTAAAATTGCTTCGTCAGCTGTTTCATATAATTGTGTTTGACTATACATCCTATAAAGATGATTCTGAAAGGAAACAATCATTAAGAAACTCTTGCCACTTTTTGTTTGAACAATTAAAGCATTTAAATCATCAAAGCCTACATCCAGTGCTATGTTTTCTAAAGTATCGCCTAAAATAATTTCTGCTAATGCACTACCATCTCTTGAAGTCTCAAGAATTTCATCAAAAGTTTTTAAGTAATTGTCAATCGAACCATCCATTCCAAACCAAATATCTACTGTCTGACCATCCTTAATAAACGCTTTATGATAAAGTGCGGAGACTAAAGCATTATATGACCATAATTCATTGACAGTTTTTCCATTTACATCTTTATATACAACAGGAATGTTAACACTGTGTGTATCAATGCCCCAGTTAAGAGTAAATCCACTGCGGTTATCATCACAATAATCATCAAGATGATTTAAATTAAAACTCATGCTAATACCACCAAGACCTAAGTCTGTGTTAGCAACCATCATGTAGTCATAATAGTTATCAGGAAATGCAACATCATTAACAGTAATTAAGACCTTAACAAAATGAACATCATCAACAAATAATGCTTCGTACTGTTCTTTGATGTTTTCAACCATTGTTTGCACTGATAGATTACCACTTGATGCATAAGTTAATACTAATTCAATTTCAGTATAATCTTGAGCAGTACCAGCAATATAGAATCCATCAGCAATACCAGCAGCTACTGCATCCTTGAATAAATCTAGGGCAGCATCAGAATCATAACCGTTTGTTCCTCCACCAAAATCTTCAAAGATAGCTTGACCAGCATCAGTACTTCTAACAGATAGCCCTGACTCAATATCTATAAAGTAAGTTGAGGTTAACAATGTATGCGCTGGTAAATATGTTTTAACTAAATCAATATCTGCGTAATATCTATCAAATCCATAATATAAAGCTTGACGCATAGGAAGATATTGTAGAATTGGTTCTGGAACAAATGTGCTACTAATATCAACATCAGGATGAGCTTCAATATATGCGTCTCTTGCATTTTCTGTACCAAACCCATTAATCATCAATCTCCAAGTCGTATAATCTGTTGCATTTTTAACCCGGGGATCATCAGCATAATTTAATGTTTCAGAAGCAGGAACAGCACTGCTATCTAGTCTTCCAGCTATAAATTCTGCAAAAATATTGTCTGTTCCTTGTATAAATCGATATTGATATCCCGTATAATGATACATTTCGCTATCGGGATGTAATTCATTTTTTGAAAACGTTAATGTTTCGCCTGGTTCCCAAGTTTCAAATACGTAAACACCGCTTGAAGCAACATCAGAAGGAGTTAAACCATAATCTTGTCCAAGTTTTTCAAATAATTCTTGATTGATTGGGGTCAAAACAGATCCAGCAAAACTGTACTTAACATCAAAAGCACTCTTCTGATTTGTATATTCCAGTTCTATCGTGTTTGTCTTACCAGAGGCCATACGAAGACCAACTTGATTCCAATTCGCAGTACCTTCTAAGTATTCATAGGCATTCTTAATGCCTTGACTCACAAAATCTCCCCCACCAGATTTAGCTCTAAACCAGTCATGATCAAGAGCGTACTGCCAAGTCCATAAATAGTCAGAAGCATCTAATTCAGCATATCCAGAAGGAAGTACTGAAGTATCAGTATCTGGATGGAACACCCATTGAAGATTATCTTTTAATTCAATTTGCCATACTTTAGCATAAACCTTACCATTAATGATTATGGGATTAATTGGAATTGGTTCTGATTTTGCCAAACTTGGTAAAATTTCAAACCCAGTTTTGGAACTGTCAAAATAGAAGTCAAATAAAGCTCCACTAAATAAATCAGTAAATATTTCTGTGTTTGAATCATCAGCCTGCCATGGATTCAGAGTTGTTGGAACAAAATTATATGAAGCTCTCCATGTGTATTCGCCTATATTACCGTAAGTGTTACCATACATTAAGACGTTAGAATCATCTTCTGTGAATTGTGAAAACTTATCACCAAATCCTAGAACACCATTATATTCCGGACTGAACAATTGCGTTCTTTCAGAATATATTGTTTTATTTCCTTTAGTATAAAGTGGAACACCACCATATACATTTTCTAGCAAATATCTTTCAAGTGCAGCATAAATTATAGCTTTGCTCTCACCACTCAATTGAGATAAATCAACACCATCTAAATAGTTTGCAAGTACTTGATCAGGAACATTAATTGTTAAGTCCCCATTGACAAGAGTTTGCACCCATTCTGAAAGACTTCCAGTATATGAAGGATTATATAAGAGATATGTATCATAAGCTGATAAACCAGTATGATCTTCGTTTCCAGTTAAGTTTGTTAAATTAAGCAAATTGGTCCATGATGAATCCTGCGGATATTGCCATTGAATATAGTCTTTAGTCGTTCTCAAAACAATTTCTTGACCAAGAGCATCTGGAATAGTACTTGTTCCTGTTACTTCTTCTAGCCATTCATCATAGACTGCTGTTTCAGGAAGAACGCCTATTTCTTGTCCTGTATTAAAGATTCGCCACAAAGCCATCGTTAGATTGTTATTGATGAACAAAGACTTGGTCAGTCTGATTGTCAAAGTTGTTTCTTTACCATTATATGTAATAGTAATCGTATGATCACCAAGATCATTAAGTTTTTCCAAATCACTTGCGCTAATCATATCTTCGGTTAAACCTATTTTTTCAAATGATCCATGTAGATAATACACAAAAATCTCAATCTCTTCAATTGAGAAATTTCCAGACTCATAAGCTTCTTTTAAAGTATTTGTATCAACACTAATTGAATCGATTTCCTTTATGGAATCGCTCTTACAACCTATGAGTGATATACTTAAAAATAAAGCTAGTAAGATAAATATGCTTCGTCTCATGTTATTCACTTCCCCTTATGAATCTATAATGAATTTAATTGATTGCACTCATTTTACCATATTTTATATAGAGATAATATAAAAATCTTAAGTAATATCTTTTAGAATTGTATTAGTCAAATTAAGTTGATTATATTGTTTAATCACATACAAAGAAACCATAATAGCTAGCACTATGGTTACAACAATTGTGTAGATATCATATCTTCCATCTACGTTTCCTAGATAGAACATCACCTGACCGAAAAAATTAAATGTTGCATGTAATAACATGACAAGCCAAATATTCTTGGTTTTTAAGTACATGACAGCCCACATCATACCTACAAGAAACGAATAGCCTATTTGCATCAAGGTATCTATGATTGATGCTCCATTATAGAGATTAAATATATGAACCAATCCAAAAATGATAGATGAGATAAGAATAGCTAAAAGAAACCCATTTTTTAGATGAGCAAATCTTCTCACTAAATATATAAGGATAATACCTCTAAATACGATCTCTTCGAAAAAACCAGTACTCAAGCATTCAATAAAGAAAAGAAAAACGCGATAGACAGGCTCTGTCAAAACTGCTCTTCCATCTAAAAATGCAATGATTGGAAAATTATTAATTGAGATAATCAATGCTGGAATGATTATAATAAGAGATTTCCAAAAATGAGAAGCCTTAAATAGCTTGGAGTATCCAAAACCTGTGATGATAATCATAAAGACAAACCCACCAAGTAGTCTTAAAATTGAATTAGTAATCATATTTTGATCTTTAATATTCTCAAAAAGATGAAAATCAACAACAGAAAAAACAATCATTGCTACAAGCAATAATAAGATGATGATCGATTGAAATGTGTGACTGCTCATGCTCCATTTTCTATTATTCATGATACCTTCTATTAAAAAAATGATGTCAGTGTGACATCATTGATGATTTAATTGTTTTTAATCTTAAATTGAGATTTGTGTCGATAAATGAGATAAGCACCTAAAATAATCATGACTAAACTGATTAATTGTGATGGTGTTGGAAATACGTTATACTCAGTGTGAAATAAAGGCAATAAAACACCACGATCATCACCACGGATGAATTCAATTGCTATTCTCCATAGACCATACCCAACAAGGTATGTTTCTACTTCTTTATTCTTAAAGGTATTAACCTTATTGAGTAAAATAAATAAAACAAATAAGAATCCAGCTTCGAATAGTTGCGTCGGAAATATGGTTTCACCAGGAAATTCTGTATGAGCATGTCCAAAAGGAAATACAACTCCTAAAAACGATTCAGTAGGTACTCCAAAACAACAACCAGCACAAAAACATCCAATACGCCCAACAGCATGTGCAAGAACCACACCTGTAATGACAGTATTTGCTATTTTTCTCATGTCTTTATTGTCGTCTTTATAGAAGTACTTCATCAAGATAAGAAATGATGCAAAACCACCAATGAGTGCACCTAAGAAATTAACAGATCCAAATGTCCATTCACCTTCTTGAATCGAATGAAAGATACCATCGAGTAGAAATGAGAACATCAATGCTACCAATAAACTGATGACGATTAAAATCAGTAACCGATTGGTTTGTTGTCTGGTAAAGCCATCTCTTTTCTCAAACCGATTAATTACATAAGCTAACATCAGAGAAATGCCAACCATGATGAGTAAATCATACATTGGAATTGTATAGTTGAAAATTTCTGGAAGTAAATATGGATACATAAAATCAACTCCTTAATGAGATTATTTTAACATACACAAGCACAATTTCAAAACTTTATTTGAGACTTGCATGATAGGTTATATATATTATATATATGACATGACATATTACTAGATTTTAACTAAATGCCATGCTGTTTATAACAGGTTCCTTCAATAACTCTGAAATCACAAATGCACTCGCCATCCATTTCGATCAACCTAATATTTGGTGTCATATATTCAGGTTTAATAGGTTCCTCTTTTAATAGATCAGATGATAAGTATTTCTTTGAATCATCACTAAACACAGTAACTATATTAAAGTCCTTACCATATTTATTTTGAACCATAACAGCTCCTAAAAAATTGGCTCCACTGGATATACCCACGCCTAATCCAAGCTTTTTAGCAAGTAACTGTGCCATGAGAATAGCATCTCCATCATGGACCACCATGACCTCATCCAGTAACTCAAGTTTAACTATTTCTGGAATAAATCCATCACCGATGCCTTGAATTCTATGTTGTGTTCCCTTTAAGCCTTGAGATATTGTTGGTGATTGATAGGGCTCAAGTGGAAATACTTTTAAATTGGGGTGACATCTGATGAGTTGTTTTCTGACACCCATGATTGTGCCACCAGTGCCTATTCCAGCAATGAATCCATCTGGTTTTACACCTAATTTACCTAATTGTGTACAAATTTCTAATCCAGTTGTTTTATAGTGAGCATCCACATTATATAAATTACTAAACTGCTGTGGTCTAAATCCATTGATCTTTATAGCCAATTCATCAGCAAGCTTTACTGCACCTTCGAACCCACCTTGCTCTTGTGTCACTTCATGTAAAATAGCACCATATTTTCTAATCATTTGCTTGCGCTCTTCAGTCATCCAATCAGGCATAAAGATATGGACAGGATGCTCGTTCATAGCTCCCAAAGCACTAAAAGAGATGCCTGTATTTCCGCTTGTAGCTTCAATAATAGGCATACCTCTTTTGAGAGTACCATCTTTATATGATTCTTGCATAATATGCTGTGCCATGCGATCTTTAATTGAGCCGGTCAGATTATAGAACTCAGCCTTAGCATAAATGATTCTTTCTTCGCCATTATATCGATACTTAATACTTAGTAAGGGGGTATTACCAATCATATTGTGCATATGACCCTCCAGCGATAATCTATATATAAATCATAGCATAAATCAAGTGACTTATCAATCTATTCTTAGGAACAAAAAGACCTCCAAAAAGGTCTTTCTTTTCTATCTTTTTATTCAATAGTGATGAGTCTAACTTCATCCCATTGATTAGCATCTATTTCACTGTTACTATCGTTTCTTAAGTTTTCATTGAAAAAATCAGAAATCATACTTTTTAAAATTGTATTCAAATATCTGCTTTCAACACTTCCTGTAAATCCGATGTATCTTGTTAAAGGTGAATACATGTAGACCATTGCAAAATCATAGTGTGTAGTTCCATCTATTTGATAAAATTCAGAAGGGAATGTGCTATTTTCAATTAATGCATACAAACTGGTATTATTCAACCCTGTTTCCCAAGAACCACTTCGTAAAAATAGTGATGGTATATCTAATCCTTGATTAATTTCTTCATCATCGATTGGTTCAACCCAAGCATCTAATCCAATTAAGGCATCTATTCTATCATCAACTAAAGCGATTGCTACATCAGCTCCACCACCCGTAGAATGTCCTAGAAGTCCAATTTCTGAAAGATCAAATTTTTCGCTGAATCTAGAGGTACTATTCACTTCATTTAATTCTTCAAGATAATCTAGAGTTGTGGAAATATCTGAGGCATATGTGTTGACCAATTGATTAGCATAATCAATAAAATCAGGTGTAGTCTCTCTTGGAGGTAATGCATCTAGGTTCAAATATGCAATATCTTCATCACTAAATACTGTAGCAACCGATCCATAAGTATGATCAATGCCTATGACGATATATCCAAGACTCGCCAATTCTTCTGCCATGTCAGTGTGAAGGTTTCTAAATCCCCGCCAACCATGAGAGATGACAATGACCGGATATTCATTTAAATCCAAGCTGATAGGTGCCAAGTGATATGCGTTTGACATAATATTTGCTGCATGATCTAAAACAAAGAATGGTAGTCCAGTATCTCTACTTAATGCGCGAGCAACAACCAATCCATCTTCTAACCAAGGAGCTTTTTGGTAGCCTTCTATCGTTTGAGCTGGATACCAGATCTGAATCTTGATCTTTCTAAATTCATTAGATTGATCGCTATAAAGTTCATATCGATTTTGATCTTCTATGACAAAAGATTCAGTTCCTATCAAATAATCTCCGTTTGGTGCTGGTATTTCATAAATTGGGAAAACGATGACTGAAAGCAATGAGATGATCATGAACAATGATAAAACAACAATTAAGCCTCTTTTCACGAAATGCTTTATAGCTTGCTGTTTAAAGACCTTAAGATAGAGTAAGACTATGATCATGATGTCTGCAAAATAAAGTGCATACATTTGCCATCTTGTACCATCTATAAGGAAATGTAACACGATGACTAAAATAGTTATGATTGGTAGTGATAGAACATAGATATTTTTTATATTTTTTTTGGTGATGATCAGCCCGATCATAACAACAGATAATACAAAGATGAGCACTTCTAGTAGATGCATATCGTTTACTCCTTTTTTTATCATAGATATGATTCATTGTAACATAAAATTATCTTCAAGTGACTCATGTTTGTTTTAACAAAACAATATCTAAATTCTATTTGGTGATGACATTTATCTCTTCACTATAATCATTTCTCATCCTTTTTTTGACTAAGTCTTGAAACTATAGTAGAATATATTCAGTAATCAATGAGTCACCATAATGTTAGAATCACTAATGAATGATTGGTATCAAACTTTCAAGTCAACATACCCGGAGGTCATCATGATTAAGATAATTCAAAACAATCAAGATTTGAAGAGGTTTATTTATTATGTAAAGGATTTGTATCACGATGATCCACATTATATTTATCCTCTTTTTTCTATACTCACAAAAGAATTGAAAAGCGAAGTTCTAATAAAAAAGGCATATACAGCCATATTAGCCTTAGATGATCAAAACAAGATACAAGGCAGACTTTTATATCAGATGTCATATAATCCAAAAGCAGACCAAAAAGTCTGTTATTGGTCCTATTTTGATGCTATAGATTCAGATCAGGTAACAAAAGAACTATTTGATTATATGGAAGATGACACGACACAACATAACGTTTTCTACTCAGAAGGTAGTTTCACACCTTATGATCCAGATAATAGACGTGGGATTTTGGTTCAAGGATTTGAAAGTGATCCTGTGATCTTCACATCGTATAACAAATCGTATATTCCAAAATTACTAGAAACTTATGGCTTTTCAAAAAGTAGAGATACCTATAGTATTAAACCTGAAGACAGTGAAGATGGAGCGAAGAGACTCGAAAGATTCAGTCAATTCTTTGAAAGAAAATATAAAATTGATGTGGATTATATCAACTTGCATCAAGTAGATTCAGAAATCAGAGATATACATGAAATATTATCTGCTGCTGATCATGAAATCATATACCAGGAGATACCATCTATTGATCTAATTAAGAGTGTTGCTGAAAATATGCGTATGTTTTTAGATAAAAGAATCATTATGATTGCTAGAGAACATGATACAAGAAGACCGGTTGGCTTCTTCTTCTGTTTGCTTGATTACAATCAAGTATTTAAAAAACTTAAAGGAAAAATAAGACCTATTAGAATGATTTTAGGCAAGAAAAAGATTACTAAAGTCAGAGGTATGATGCAGTATGTCATTCCTCAATATCAGAAAACAGGATTACTTGGATATATCTATAAAAAGATTTATGAAGAGTTTAAAAAAATGGGTATTAAAGAATTTGAAGCTGGAACTGTTATGGAAAGTAATGATTCAGCACTTACGACATTTTCAATGTTTGATGGCAAAATAGCGAATATCTATCGCATTTATGGAAAGGAAATTAACAAATGATACAGAATCTATTACATATACTATTAATATTTCTTATTCCCTATTTAATTATTCTTTTTAAGGATTTCAAGCCAACAAAAATCTTTGGTACTATAGGTATCACATATTTCTTAGGATTAGTTGTCGCAATCTTCATTTTCGGCTTAAATCAACTCAATGTGAATTTTCAGCTCAACAGTGATATTGGAGAAATTGGTTCATACGCTGCAATTGCTGTTGGTATTCCATTGTTGCTATTTGGAGCAAATTTAAAGGAAGCTAAAAAATTATCAAAGCCTGTCATCAAATCTTTTGCAGCTCTCATAGTCGCTGTGCTTATCGTCTCAGCAATCGTCTTTTTTGTTTATGGAAGATATATTGCACATGGTGATGCACTTTCAGCTGCTACCATCGGTGTATACACTGGTGGAACACCAAATCTAAATGCCATATTAAATATCTTTTTAGCTCGAGCTGGAGAAACTACAAGACAAAACCTTATCACATTATCAAACCTCTCGGATATGATTATTGGAGCATTCTTCTATGTTTTTCTACTGCTTTTGGCTAAGCCTTTAATCAGTAAGATACTTCCTTTTGAAAAAGAAAGTCAGTATCTGAATGCTGAATCTGATATGAAGAATACAGAAGATTTCAATTTCAAAGATTTCAAAACTTCAAAACGTTTATTTCAAGCATTTCTTGTTGCTTTTGGTATGACAGCTATTTCTGCTGGTATCGGTATCTTGATATGGGTGCTTCTTGGTGCACAAGAAGGTAGAATGTTGGATTTCTTAGTTCCAGTCATGCTGATAGGAGTCACTGTTTTTGGTATCATCGGATCATTTAGCAAGAAGATAAGAGAGACCGAAGGAACAAACATTTTAGGACATTATCTCATACTAGTCTTCTCGTTTGCATTAGCTTCTTCAATTGATTTTTCAAAACTGATTAACAATAACTTTATGGAGTTTCTCATTATCTATGGTAGTGTAACCGTTGGTTCATTCATGCTCCATATTGTATTTGCAAGATTTTTAAAGATAGATAGTGAATGTATGATTGTAACAGCAACAGCAGGTATTTATGGTCCTGCATTTGTTCCAGCAATAACCAAGCAACTCAAAAATGATAACTTAACTGTTCCAGGACTTATTTGTGGATCAATAGGATATGCGATAGGCACTTTCCTTGGTTTAGGTATGGGCATCATATTTGGATTGTTTGTGTAGTCTTCAAGATTCTTAAGGAGTTCTCCAATACTGTGATTGGCTTTACTCAATTTTTTTAGAATATCAATAATGTCTAAGTTGATATTAGATGGTAGTGTGTTCAGTTTTTTCATGTTATCTCCTCGAGGTAACTTTTTTTATTCTTCTTTTCTCTTTATTTTGTCCAATAAAATAAATAATTTCTCTGATGAGTTATGATGTTTTGACCTATTGTATTCACAAGCCTTATATAAAACCCAACAATAAGCAGAATTGTTAAATATAAAAAATATGTCAAAGATAAACATAAGGTACAATTCCTTTCAATTTCGAATTCAAAGCAAATCGTTTGCATCTTAATTTGTATTTGATACAATTGAATTGTATAAAATATATTGGAGGAAAATAATATGAACATATACGATATTAAAGTAATCAATAATGAACAAAAAGAATTAAGTTTGGGCACATATAAAGGTAAAGTGCTATTAATTGTCAATACAGCTACTAAATGTGGTTTGACACCACAATATGAAGGGTTAGAAAAACTATATCAAACATATAAAGATCAAGGTTTTGAAATCCTAGATTTCCCATCGAATCAATTTTTGAATCAAGCACCAGGAACCGATAAAGAGATTCAATCATTTTGCACACTTAATTATCAAACAACATTTCCAAGATTTTCAAAGATCAATGTTAATGGAACTGATGCGAGTCCACTTTACAAATACTTAAAAAAGGTTAACCCACAAGATGATCCCAAGAAAAAGAGCATTTTATCAGTTTTCTTTAAATCCTCAAATATCAAATGGAATTTCGCAAAATTCTTAGTGAATAAAGATGGTGAAGTTATTTATCGATTTGCACCTTCATTTTTACCAGAAGATATAGCACCATATATTAAGGGGACTTTATAAATGGAATGGAAACTTGATCAGCAATTATGCTTTCTTTTATATGCAAACTCAAGAAACATTATTAGAATGTATAAAGAGATTCTAGATCCCTATGGATTAACTTATACGCAATATATAACAATGATTACACTATGGGAAAATGATCATCAAACAGTCAGTGATCTTGGAAATCATTTATCCTTAGACTCAGGAACTTTAACACCTTTGCTAAAGAAATTAGAAAAAGATGGCAGAATCATACGAAATAGAGATCAAAATGATGAAAGAAAAGTCGTTGTTAGCTTGACTGAAGAAGGAAAAAAACTCTCAATTGATGCTAAAAAGATACCCTATGAACTTGTAAAATGCGTTGATATGCCCGAAAGTGACCTATATAATCTGTTTAATTTATTAACTAAACTCCATAAGCAAAATAAGACATGTCAAATGATTGGAAACAAAGATGAATAAAAATGAATATATGGAAGAAGCTATTAAATTAGCAGACTTTGGAAAAGGATTCGTTAACCCAAATCCATTAGTAGGTGCCATCATTGTTAAGGATGGAAAAATAATAGGTAGAGGATATCACGAAAAGTTTGGATGTGCTCATGCTGAAGTTAATGCATTTCTAGATGCTAGTGAAAGTGTTGAAGGTGCTGAGATGTATGTTACATTAGAACCTTGTTCTCATTATGGGAAAACACCACCATGTGCTTTAAAAATCATTGAAAAGAAAATCAAAAAGGTTTATATTAGTCAACTTGATCCTAATCCACTTGTGAGTACAAGAGGTGTCAAAATGTTAAGAGAAGCTGGTATTGAGGTTGAATATGGCATTCTTGAAGAAAAAACTAAAAAACAAAATGAAATTTTCTTAAAATATATTCAAACTAAAATACCCTATGTTGCTATAAAATACGCGATGACATTAGATGGTAAAATCGCAACTTATCAAATGGATTCGAAATGGATAACTAATGAAAAGTCAAGAGCATTTGTTCATGAACTTAGAAATCAATACCAAGCAATTTTAGTTGGAGTTAACACTGTTAATCATGATAATCCATTATTAAATACAAGAAGAGATCAAGAATCTAGAAACCCAATTCGTGTCATTCTAGATCCTAATCTTGATATAAAATTAGAAAGCAATATCATAGAAACAGCAAATGAACAACCAACTATTATCTATTCTTCTACTAACGCTGATATCCATAAAATGGCTTTATTAAAAGAAAAAAATGTAGATGTCATTAAAATAGATGCAACACCCAACTTCGATTTAAAAGAAATACTACGTGATCTTGGTGAGAAACAAATAGATAGTATTCTTGTTGAAGGTGGTAGCTACGTACATGCTCAGTTCATAGAGCAAGGTGTAGCAGATAAAGCATACGTTTTTATTGCCCCTAAAATCATAGGTGGAACAAAAGCACTTACGCCAATTGGCGGAAAAGGAATAGAAAAGATGAGCGATGCGCATCAATTAGATCATGTTGAAATCTATCGATTTGATGATGATATTATGATTGAAGGATATTTTAAAAAGGAGAATAATGTAGATGAAATTTAATAAAATTGAAACAGCAATTGAAGCAATCAAGAATGGAGAACTTGTCATCATAGTTGATGATCTTGAAACTATTTTTGAAGGCTCATTAGTAATGGCAGCATCAAAAACGAATGAGGATAGACTCAAAAAAATACTACATTATGGCAATGGGACACTAGAGTATGTTGCACCAAAAGAAAGATTTTTTGAGTTAGGTATTGATGCATTATATGAGCAATCTGAAAAAAGCAAGCAAGTAGTTCAAACAATTTCCATGAGTGGTATCAATCAAGAAGAGTTATCCATTGAAACATATTTAAAAACAATCGACAAACTGCTAGATTTGAAAGCAACAAAAGTTGATTTCACTAAACCAGGTGTATTAGTTCCCGTTTTATATCGTCTAGGTGGCGTCTTAAAACGTGCAGGACATCCTGAAGCAGCAGTTGATTTAGCAAAGCTTGCTAATTTACCTTCTGCTGCTCTCTTGATATCTTTATCAGCTAAAGTCAATTCAAAGCTTGCTAATAATTTATTCGAGTTAGCAGAAAAAGAACAATTAATCATGATTTCAATCGAAGATTTAATTAGTTATCGTAGGAAAACAGAAAACTACGTGAAAAGAGCTGCAGAAGCAAATCTACCTACTTCACATGGAGAATTTAGAATGATTGGATTTGAAAATGAATTAAATGGTGAACATCATGTGGCTTTAGTAAAAGGTGATATTAGACCTGGAGATGAAGTATTGGTAAGAGTTCATTCTGAATGTTTGACTGGAGATGCATTTGGTTCATTAAAATGTGATTGTGGTGAACAACTGGATGCAGCGTTAGACAAAATTGAAAAAGCAGGCAAAGGTATTTTACTTTACATGCGTCAAGAAGGAAGAGGAATAGGACTAATTAATAAAATTAGAGCTTATAACTTACAAGATTTAGGTATGGACACGGTCGAAGCTAATCTAGCTTTAGGATTTGATGAAGATTTAAGAGATTATGGTATTGGAGCACAAATCTTATCTGATCTTGGAGCAAATAAGGTTAAATTAATGACCAATAATCCATTAAAACTCACAGGTCTTTCTGGTCATGGTATTGAAATTATCTCACGTGAACCCATTCAACTTAACCATAACGAGCGTAACGAGTTCTATATGAAGACTAAAAAAGATAAGATGGGTCATATCTTGAAGTTTAAAGAATAATATGAAATTATCAGATATTAAAACAATCATTTTTGATTATGATGGAACTATACATGATAGTTTCTTCATCTATCAAAAAGCATTTTTAGAAGCTTATGATGATTTAGTAAAAAAAAAGGCTGTACCTAATCGGATATGGAAAAGTGAAGAAGTTAAAAAGTTTTTAGGCCAAAATCCAAAAGATATGTGGGAATCGTTTGAACCAAAACTTAGTGAAGAAGACAGACAAAAAGCTAGTTCTATCATTTCACAAAGTATGAAGAAACAAATAGAACACCATGAAGCGAGATTATATGATGGTGCTCTAGAAATGCTAAGCTATTTAAAAAAACAAGGTTACAAGCTCATCTACTTAAGTAACTCAAAAAGATATTATATGGATGCAAATAAAGCTGAATTTAATCTTGAAGATTATTTTGATCAAATGATATGTTCTGAAGATTATGATTTTATCAGTAAAACTGATATTATCAAGCAAATCAGAGGATCACTCATTGAAAAAATCGTTTTAATTGGAGATCGTATTCATGATATAAATGCTGGTTATGAAAATGATATCGTAACGATAGCTTGTGACTACGGATATGGTGATTCAAGTGAACTACAAAATGCTACTTATCACATCAATCATATTACTGAGTTAAAAAACTATTTTTAAAAGCACAAAACGTGCTTTTTTTTCTTTTTATACAGCTCTGTCATTTGTTTTTATGAACCACTGAAGCAACTTCTATAAAGATTGCTCTAGCTTTAAATTAAAGTTTGTTCATCTCTAAATCCGATGACAAATTATTCAAAAAATGGTGCCGAAAAGATGACTCGAAGTTTATACATATACTTTTAAATATTTATCGCTTCATAAAGCCATCTTTTTCTTTATAGGGAAATGAGTAATCGAGGGTTCAAATCCCCATTTTTGCAATGTGTTAGGCTGCCTATTAACACAAATTACCATCCAACCACTAATTTCAGCACTCCTATATAGATAAGTTATAACAGTTATTTAATATAATCACAAGAAAAAAAGTAGGAATTATACTCTTTGTGTCTACTGTTCTATAGTAACAGCAAAGTATTATTTTTTTATGGAACTTATGATTTTATATGTTTTTTTCTTTTATTTTCAACAAGATAATATGCCGAGGGAACTACAAATATCGTAAGCATTGTTGATGCAATCAAGCCACCGATTAATGAAACTGCCATGGGTGTGAAAAATGCACCACCAAATAATGCAAGTGGAATAAGTCCCATAATGGTTGTTACACTAGATAACAATATGGGTCGAATTCTTCTTTCAACAGCTGACACACATGCATCCAATACGTTTGCCCCTTCTAAGCGAGCTCGATTAATATAATCAATCAATAAAATACCCATATTCACTACAATACCAATCAAACTTGTAATTCCAAATATCATTGTAAAAGAAATTGGTGTTGCTGTTAACCCGACTAATAAACCAGATCCGATAAACGATAACGGAACAGTAATTAATATAATCAATGGTGATTTAAAAGAGTTAAATTGAACAAATAAAATGAAATACACGACGATGAGTGCAACAATAGAGGCTATACCCAAAGTTGAAAAAGTATCATTTCTTAGTTCCGCTTGCCCACCTAAACTTAAGTTGATTTGCTCATCCATGGCATTTTCTACTGTACTAGTGACGTTGATTGTTTCTGTAACCGCATTTACACCATCATTAAAATATACATCAACAAGTACTTGATAATCTCCATTGTGGCGTTGAATTACTTGAATACCTTCAACGACTTCAAACGTCGCTATACTACTTAATGGAGTAAATTGACCTGTAACTGAAGATTTTATTTTCATCGCTTCAAAAGCTTCTAAAGATGGCGTTGTTGAAACAATATTTAATTGAATTAAGCTATCATTATGTTCGTAAATTGAATAGCTACCACCGTTAATATTATTTGAAATTTGTTGTTGCACTTCAATCATCGTAAGTCCATGCATGGATAACTGGTTTCTATTAATATTCACTAATATATTTTCTTGTATTTTCTGTTCTTGAACGGATACTTCTGAAACACTTTCTAAATCATTGAGCGCCACTACAATTTCATCGATATTTAATTGAAGTTTGTCATAATCATAAGATGAAAGTGCAATAGTTGCATCGGCGTCTCCACCAAAGTTCATGGATAATTGTTTCACTAAAAAATCTCCATTACTTACAATCTCAACATTACTTTCTAAAGTCTCATTAAATACTTCTACATACTTTTCTACTTCGGGATATGCAACATCTAATCTAAAGAAAATACGTCCTTCTCCTGGTACATTATTAATTTGTGTTTTTGCTCCAAATCCAGGTAAATCTCCGCCAACACTATAAGCTGTGTAATAGATTTCATCAAATATATCTAGTGCTTCAATAATACTTAACGCATATTGATTTGCACCAATTTTGTCATTAATGTCTTCGTATTTATAGTCTATATATATGATGTTATCGTCTTCAACTGGAAACAATACAAGTGGAGAGCGTAATATCATAAAACCTAAACTAATCAGTAACAAAACAAAAGAAGAAATTAATACTAAACGTGGTCTTTTGATAATGGAAGGGAGTGTTTTTTCAAAAAACTTTTTAATGACTTTTGGTGTCTTTTTTTCTTTTTTTATTTTCTTCTTAAAGAAGTATGCTCCAAAAACTGGCACTAAAAGCATAGCAACAAAATAACTAATCCCTATCGCTACAGATACAGTAATCGGTAATGCACGTATCATTTTTCCAGTTGCGCCACCGATCACCATAAAAGGTATAAAGGCTGCAATGGTTGTAAGTGATGAAGATAATACAGGAATACTATTTTCTTTTACCGATAGTATAGATGCTTGAAGTTTATCTTTCCCGTGATCAAGATGAAATTGAATAGATTCACTAATCACAATGGCGTTATCAACGATAATGCCTATGGTAATAATTAGTGCAGCAATCGTTACTTTTTGTAATTCTTGATCCAAAAAAAACATGGAAGCAACCGTTGCAAGGATAATGAGCGGAAAAGTAAAAGCAACTCCAATTGCATTACGCATGCCAAGTCCAATAAATATAACGACAAGTACTAAAATAATACCTATGATTAAACTTGAGTATACTTGATTTAAAGATGCGCTTACCACTTCGGGTTGAAAAGTCATACGTTCGATGGTTAAATCACTGTATTCTAATTCGAATGATTCTTGAGCATCGATAAGATCGCCACCTAAGACAGTAAAATCTATCCCTGATTCGAAATAGAGCTCTAAGAAAATCGTTTTCACATCATTTTCCATATATAATGCTTGGCTGGGGTTTTCTTGAAGGACGACATTTGCAACATCGCGAACAAAGATGGGTATATTACCGTTCATACCGATAACAATATTGTTCACAGCTTCTATCGTTGTATAATTCGCTGGGATTTTAATCCCTGTTGCCCCATCTTGAGTAATGATGGTTCCAATAGGAATTTCTAAACCACCAAATTTGATGATATTAACTAAGTCATTCATTGTAAGTCCGATATCATTAAGTTTTTGGTAATCTACATTCACATAAACTTGTATATCACTTGATCCAATCACATCAATTTTAGATACATTTTCAATATCACCAAGTTCTTTAGTAAATTTATCTACTAGTTCGGTGAGTTCTTCTAACGTATAAGATTCTGAAGAGATACTGAATACAGCATGAGGGCTCATGATGATATTGTTTGTTGTTGGTTCCATTACACCTGTTGGTAAAGACACAGTATCAATTTCATTCATGACTTGATCAAATATGGCTTGTGTATTCACTTCATCAATGTCTAAAATCACATTAAAAATTGCAACATTATCAAGCGTGATAGTATCGACATAATCGACACCATCTACTGTAAGAATTGCATCTTCTACTGGTTGTGTGACATACTCTAAAACGTCGTTGATAGAGTAGCCTGGAGCAAGTATTTGAATACTTGAAACTGGGGGAACAATTTCAGGCATGTCTTGTTTTGGAATTAATATAAATGCATAAATCCCTAAACCCATAATAATTATGGATACAAATATGGTGATTTTAAAATAATTGATACTAGATTTTGCAAGTTTGAACATATAATCACTCCTTTATTAAAGTTACACTTGTAACATTTACGAAATTATTGTATAGTATAGTTATAGCTATTTGCAAGGCTTTTGATCATTTATAACATAACTTATACAATACATGAGAAGGTGTAACAATGAGACATAAACAAATTGATGAATCGATACACATGATTTTAGATGGTTTTTTCAATTTGCTTTCTAAAAGTGATTATAATTCCATCAACATGTCTAGCATTGCTTTAGAAGCACAAGTATCAAGAATGACTTTATATCGATATTTTAAAAATAAGGATGACATTATTATTTATTACATACAAGAAACAATGAATCGTTTTAAAGACATGATTTCAAATCATCCTTCACCTAATTTTATCTATATTTTGCAAATGAGAAATCAACTCATCTATGAAGATGCTAGATTACGTACTGCCTTCAATCACGAAATTGTTGAAAGTTTATTTAGAGAAGTAATCAAACAAAGTGAACCTTTAATTAATTCATTCATCCCAAATGCGTCTCTTGTTTCAAAATATAAAAAGCTTTTTGTTGCAGGAGGCATCAGTAATATTACTAGAGACTGGGTATTAAATGGAATGAAAGAAGCACCAGAACAAATAACCAGGGAGTGTTTAAAACTATTACTCCTACTAAAATAATGATATATCATTAAGTATTCTTCACCTAATAATACAGAACTGCTTTTATGTCAATTAAGTGTCGTTTCCAAGACTACTAAACATAAATCGTGATAGATTTTTCAACTACAAAGTGAATTCTTAAGTAAAATATCATTAACCCTACTAACTTAGGTTTTTTTAATATCGAATCCTGGAAGTTCATGGATGGGACCAAAATTCAAATCACCTCATTTGAAACTAGAAGTTCATAATTCGCATTTCTAATTGCTGTATCAAAAAATAACCATTCCACTTTACCATAAAAACAAAAGACCATTGAACTTCAATGATCTTTATCTAAAAATTAATTATTCAAAAAATGGTGCCGAAAAGATAACCCGAAACTAACTCACTTACTTTGGGTTATTTTGGCTTTGTGAGGCTATCTTTTTTCCACTAATATTTGTAAATATTCTTGTATTCGCATATTTTCTTTGTTTTTATAGCATAAAATCATATAAAATATATGTTTATTTCAGTGAAATTCAGAGATTTCTTAATTGTCTATTTTAATATATCTTTGATTTCTGCTATTTGGTATATCTGGTATAGTCATCTTAATCAGGCCAGCTTCAATAGAAGGATTAAGATAATTCTTTTTAAAGGATACTCTAGATCTTAAATCTAATAATTCCATCAACTCAGTTGTAGTATAAGGCATTTCGGTTTCCATAATATGAAGTAGTTTTTTTACTTGAATACTCATGAGGTTCTTCTCGTGTTGAGCAGACTTTGTAATTCGTGTTAGAGTTTCAGAAATGGAATCTAACATGAATTCAATGAATGCATTTGAATTACCTGCAAGGTTACAATCAGAAATTGCTTTATAGTATGCTTGCTGACGTTCTTTAATGATTGATTCTACTGGAAGATGAATAAATATTTTTTCTTTTGATGCTAACAAGCATGTTTGGAATAATCTACCCATTCTTCCATTACCATCTGAAAAAGGGTGTATAAACTCAAACTCATAGTGAAAAACACATGATTTAATTAATATGTTTTCATCGTAGTGATTAATATAATCATAAAGGTCATAAATCAGTGCTGGAACTCGATCAGCAGGAGGAGCCATAAAGATGACTTTGTCTCCATCAAATACACCTTCTTGTCCTAATCTGAATTTACCTGCATCATCGATTAATGATTCCATCATGATTCGATGATATTTAAGTAATTCATTATAATCATATGGATTAATGTTTGTTATTTCATCGTATACCTTTATAGCATTTTTAACTTCTATGATATCTCTTTGAGGTCCAATAACTAACTTGCCATTGATGATATCAGTTACTTGTTTTTTAGTAAGTGCGTTATTTTCAATAGCTAAAGATGAATAGATAGAATTAATTTTATTTGCTCTTCTTAATCTAGGTTTATGATCAAGATCCCCTACATTAGATAATTGGCCAACAAGTCTCATAATTTGAGAAATATAGTTAAGCATTTTGGATGTAATTGTATAGGGTGGTTTATATGCCATTTCAATACCTCCTACATATAGATATATTATACCAAAACACATGTAAAAATTCAATTGTCTTGTATGTTTTCTTGTATGTTTTCTTGTATGCTAATATAGGCCATATTTCATTCTTTATGCCTATAACTATATCAATACTCGTAGCCAATAAATACATTCAGTCATCAAGATTAGTAATTTTGTCCTTCCAATATGCGCGAATAACTCTAACGGCTCTTTTGGAGTATCGAATCGTAATAAACGTATCTTTGTTCATTACACCATTATATTGTTTAATATCTTCCTCTTTATCTTTTAGAACTATCCATTTGACTGCAGTTCCAGCTCCACTAATA
>Ga0180007_10000573_pt1 | contig 59141 bp, 48 predicted proteins | sample MM_PC_MetaG_FD_121122 | JGI IMG/M metagenome (GOLD analysis project Ga0180007, IMG submission 121122) | Groundwater microbial communities from the Aspo Hard Rock Laboratory (HRL) deep subsurface site, Sweden - MM_PC_MetaG | ecosystem: Environmental > Aquatic > Deep subsurface > Groundwater...
AGCTGCCAAGTGTAAGAAGAATTTCACAATCAAAGCAGAAGTCTTTGGTTAGTATTTAAAAACCATAAAACCGGACATTTCTACTTTGGTAAAAAGCGGACATTCTTACTTTGGCTTGACAGCTATGAAGGCTATGGTTGACATTTCCTAAGCCCAGTCTTACAATGGTGTTAATTCATTTATAAAATCAATCAATAAACCAGGGGAGCGAATGAATAAAAATAAACTGAAAATCGGGCTGGCACTTGGCGGCGGTGGGGTAAGAGGCCTGGCTCATATTGGAGTAATTAAAGCATTAGAGAAACATATTTCTATTGATATTATTGCCGGAACAAGCATGGGGGCAATGGTTGGCGCTCAATACGCGCTTAATCCTGATAGTCAGGCAATTGAAGAAAGAATGTTAAGTCTGGTTGATCATAAGGAAATAAAAGAAATTGAAAAAATGATCGGCGGCTATTCTCCGGAAGAGGAGAAAAAGGTAATTGTCAAAGAGCTGTTTACCTTTGTTAAAAGAATGCTATTGTTTAATATCCGAGCGATCAAACGCTGGGTATTCAGCGGTAAAGAAATCGATTGGATATTTGAATATCTGGGTATTGAGCATGATTTTAGTCAGCTAAAAATCCCGTTTTGCTGTACGAGCATGGATTTACGTACTGGCGATGAAATCATATCGCAAGGCGGGAGTATAAAGCAGGCAGTGTTGGCTTCGGTTTCTTTGCCCGGTGTTTTTCCTCCGGTAAAAGTCGGCGAAAGGCTGCTGGTGGATGGGGGAATAATCGGCAGTGTCCCGGTTGACGCGGTAAAAGCCATGGGAGCTGATATTGTGATTGCCGTAGGCGTAGAAGCGCAGGTGGATTATAATAAAAAACTGGGCAATGGGATGGATATAATGTTTCAGGCTGACGCGATCAGAGCTTATTGGCTGAGTGATTTAAGAATAAAAGGCGCGGATATCGCAATCTATCCGGATGTGGGAAAAATCAGCTGGGCCGCTTTTTCTCGAGGTGAGGAATGTATAAAAGCCGGGGAAGATATCGCGGAGAAAATGCTGCCGCAGATTCTGGAAATAATTAAACGCAAAAAACGGGATAAATTCTGGAAGAACTTTTTACCTTTTTCTAAACAGAAATAAAATTCTTAAACTCTATTTTTTGATATAAATCGGAGGGTAAATGTTTAAAAAACTAATAATTGTAAGTATTGTGGTTTTTATCGGAATTATTGGCTTGGGTTCTATATATCTTAATAATGTATACATTCCCAAACATTTAAAGCCTTTGGTCATTGATCTTATCAAACAGAATTTAAATAAAGATGTTAATATTGATAAAGCGTTCTATTTTCCGTTTAAAGGTGTCCTTTTTTCCGGAATACATGTGCAGAACACTGATGGATCACAATACTTAGAAGTAGATAATCTTGATTTAAGTCTTAAATCATTTCCTAAAATAAGAACAAATAAAGTTAGTCTTAAGGCCCGGCTTATTGTCAAAGGCGTAGATTTAAATCAGCAGGGTTTAATTGTTAATGGAAATACGGTTGCTGATCTCGTGCTGGAGATTGTTAAGAACAAAGCTCCTGTTTTTAGAGCAAATATCAAATTAGATGATCTGCAGATTAAGGGAATAAATAATATCGCGGATATTGAAAAAATAAACGGAGAAATTATTTGCGACCAAGAATCATTCAGCAGTACGCGAATAAACGCTATAATCAGTAAACAGCCGCTTAATTTAATTTTTGATGGCAAATACAGTCAAACGGATTTCGTGCTTAATCAGCTGAAAATAAATTATGGGCAGACCAGTTTAGAAATAAAAGCAAAAGCTGAAGATTTTGAAAAATTAAACATCGCAACTACTGCTACGGGATTGATTGATCTGGGAGATATTAGTAAAATTTTAGCAATTGATTCATTGCCGCTTTTAACTGGCGTGTGTAGTTTTACAGCCGATGCTAATGGACCAGTTATTGATTTGGCTAAATTTAAAGCAACCGCTCAGGCCGCAATCAGCCTGGGAGCAGTGGATAAAATAAAATTCTCAGATTTAAAAGCAAATATTCGCTTTGAGCAGGCAGCGCTTAACCTTGCTCCTTTGACCTGTGTTTTTTATAATGGAAAAATTAGCGCGGCTTTAAAAGCAGAAATAAAAGATATTATTCCGATCCAGGGTTCGCTGGAAATAGAACAGGTCAATCTTCAGCCATTGATTAAGGATATTATTGGTCAAGACATGGGTACGGGTCAGTTTAATGCCCATGCTGGTGTTTCCGGCAATGCCATAGATATTAATAATCTTACTGGATCGGGCTGGTTTAAAATTGAACAAGCATCTTTAAAGCCGCCGCCTAATTTTAAAAAAGTGGCTAATTCAATAAATCTTCCTGAGCTGTCAGATATGCGTATTGAACAATCCAACGCGACTTTTTCTTTGATCGATGGCAAAGCTAAGACCGAAGATTTTATTGCTATTTCTGATTATGCGACGCTATATGGCAAAGGATATATTGATTTCGAGCAATATGTTGATTTTGAAGTAAAATTTAAGCTCTCTGATGAATTTGCCGCGCGTTCGGGTAAGTCGGGCCAGTATACTAATATTGCCGCGGGTGGCGTTAAGGTTAAACTTTTTGGTAAAATTCCGCATGTCCAATATAAACCTGATTTTTCTGTGGAAGATATGTTCAAAAATCAAGGCGATGAAATACTCAAAGCCTTGTTTGATCCAGATGATGCTCAGCAAAACGATTCAGAGAAAGTTGATCTGCAAAAGCAGCTAAAACAAGGATTGAAAAATCTGTTTAAATAAAAGGCAGAATACTATAATGCTTAAAAAATCCATACAATCAATAATCATTGATAATGCTAAAATTATTCTGGATGACAATATTCTTAACAAAGCATGGTTACTGATTGAAAATAATAAGATAAAAAGTTTTGGCAAAGGAGCAAAGCCAAAAGTTTCCAATCATAAAATAATTAATGTTCAAGGCGGTTATTTGAGTCCGGGGTTTATTGATCTGCATATTCATGGAAAGATAGAGAAAATATCGAATATGCAGGTAAAGACCGGCACAACCGGTTTTTTAATGACTTTGCATGCTGGTGATTTTAAGCGTTTTGCTCAAAAAATTAAAACAGCTAAAAAAACTGATTTGTCGGGAGCAGCTTGTTTGGGTTTTAATTTGGAAGGTCCTTTTATAAATAAAGATATGGCTGGCGCTCAGCCTAAGAATTTTATTCAAGCCCCGGATATTCCGGCAATGCAGGTTCTTATTAAGCAAACTAATAATTATATTAAAATAATTACTTTTGCTTGTGAATTAAAAGGCGCAGATAAATTTATAAAATTACTTAAAAAACACGCTATTGTCCCGGCTTTAGGGCATTCTCAGGCAACTTATGAGCAAGCCCAAAAAGCAATTGATTTGGGAGCTTATTATGCAACGCATAGTTTTAATCGGATGAGCGGTATTTCGGCGCGTAATCCGGGATTGTCTACTCAAGTTCTTTTAAATAATAAGCTTAGCGCTGAAATTATTGCTGATGGACATCATGTGCATCCGGCTTTGCTCAAACTTTTAGTTCAAAACAAGTCTGTAGATAAAATAGTATTAGTTACTGATTCCGTGGCTGCTATGGATGATAAAACATTAAAAATGATTGCCGGAGTTTATCGGATGGAAGATTCTGCCCTGAACCGAGCTTGCTCTGGTGCAGGGTATACAATTGCCGGCAGTAAATTGACTATGTTGCAGGCTGTTAAAAATATGGTATACTTAACAGATGTGAAATTGGAGTCTGTGGTTAAAATGGCCAGCGCAAATCCAGCTGGGATTCTCGGGCTAGATAAGCGCAAAGGTAAAATAGCTAAAGGTTTTGATGCTGATCTGGTGATTTTTGATCAGGATTTTAAATGCAAAATGACGATTGTTTGCGGGAAAGTGGTTTTTAATAGATAAATGCTACAAGCTACAATCCCCAGGCTGCAGGAAAAAGTTGAAGCTTGAAGTATGTAGCCTGAAGCAATAAGCTAAAGGAAATTTTTATGTGTGGAATTGTTGGATATATTGGCACTAAAAACGCGGCAAATGTTCTGATTGACGGACTGCGTTGTTTGGAATATCGGGGTTATGATTCAGCGGGGATTGCGGTTATTGATCAAAGTAAAAAGCTGTTTTTGGTTAAACGCGCCGGCAAGCTTAAACAGCTGGTGGATTGTCTGGCTCAGCAACCTGTTTGCGGGCATGTAGGCATTGGCCATACGCGCTGGGCAACACATGGTGAACCTAATGAAATCAATGCCCATCCGCATTATGGCAATACATTAGAATTTATGGTTGTGCATAATGGAATTATTGAAAACTATCAGGAATTAAAGCTGAATCTTAAAAAACAAGGGCATAAATTTACTTCTGAAACTGATACGGAAGTTATTGCGCATTTAATTGAGAAATTTTACAAAGGCGATTTGCAGAAAACTGTTTGCAAGATAATAAAACTTTTAAAAGGCAGTTTTGCTCTGGGAGTAATAAGCTCAAAAGAGCCAGATGTTTTAATTGTCGCGCGCAAAGACAGTCCTTTGATTATAGGCTTAGGTAAGAATGAGAATTTTGTTGCTTCTGATGTGCCGGCAATCCTTTCTAAAACCCGGGAAATTATTTATCTTGATAATGATGAGGTAGCAAAAATAACCAGTGAAAGTGTGGTTATTTGGAATAGTAAAGAAGCGATAATCAAAAAGAAAAAAGTCTTAATTGATTGGGATACTGCCAGCGCAGAGCGGGCGGGTTTTCCTCATTTCATGATCAAAGAAATTAATGAACAGCCGAGTGTAATCAAGCAAATCTTAGATCATAGAATAAAGAATAATAAGATAATTTTTGAGAATATTGGTTTATCAGAATCAAAGCTTAAGCATATTAATAATATTCAGATCGTGGCTTGCGGAACAGCCTATCATGCTGGAATGTGCGGTAAGTATATTTTGGAAAAACTATTAAAGCTGCCGATTAATGTCGATACATCCAGTGAATTTCGCTATCGCGACCAGATTATTGTAAAAGATAAAACTCTGATTATTCCGGTCAGTCAATCCGGGGAGACAGCGGATACTTTGGCTAGTTTACGCACAGCAAAGGATAAAGGAGCAAAAATAATTTCAATTTGCAATGTTCTGGGTAGTTCAATTGCCCGAGAATCAGATGGCGTGATCTACACTTTAGCCGGCCCGGAAATCGCAGTTGCTTCTACTAAGGCCTATACAGCGCAGCTGGCAACTTTTTATCTTTTAGCAATTTATTTGGGAGCTTTAAAAGGAGTTATTTCTCCGAAAAAGCAAAAACAACTGATCAATCAGATGAAGCAGATCCCAGATTTAATGCAGCAGGTGCTTAAAGATAAGCATAAAGTGCAAAAAATTTCTGCTGAATATGTGCAACGCTATCATCATCGACTTGCTGATCAGTTTAAATTTCTTGAAGATGATATTGTTGAATTTAAGGATCCTAAAAAAGCGCTTCTATTGGCTGAAAAATGGGCAAAAAGGTCGCATTCAACATATGGCCGGAGGTTTGGCGATTTTCCATTTTTGTATTTAGGTCGTAATGTTAATTACCCCAGTGCTTTAGAAGGTGCCTTAAAATTAAAAGAAATAACATATATTAGTGCTGAGGGTTATGCTGCTGGGGAAATGAAGCATGGGCCAATAGCTTTGATTGATGAATTTCCTTTGGTTGTCTGTATCAGCCCGCAGTCCAGTGTGTATGATAAGATGCTTTCCAATATCCGGGAAATAAAAGCTCGTAAAGGAACTGTTCTTAGCATTGCTACAAAGGGCGATAAAGAAATTGTTAAAAAAGACTATTCTGATTATGTTTTATATATACCGCAGGTTGATGAATTTTTCTCGCCATTGCTGGTGGCATTACCGCTACAGTTATTGGCCTATTATATTGCCGTAGAATTGGGTTGTGATGTGGATCAGCCGCGAAATCTGGCAAAAAGTGTTACTGTTGAATAATTTTGAATCATTAAAGCAATAATATTTAGTTGACAAGTTAAGCGAAATAAGGTATATTACAAAATCTAAACATGGGCGCGTAGCTCAGCTGGTTAGAGCACCTCCCTTACAAGGAGGGGGTCGTAGGTTCGAATCCTACCGCGCCCACCATAAACCATTAGCTTGACTCAGGTTTATGGCGCAGCCACAGTCCTGTACCGGAGGAGAGTAGCGACGACTGGTTCAGGGCAAGTCATAGATAAAAAAATTCCGGAGCTGTAGTTCAGCTGGTTAGAACGTCGGATTGTCGATCCGAAGGTCGCGGGTTCGATCCCCGTCAGCTCCGCCATTAATAAAGAGCCTAGTTTAAAACTAAGCTCTTTTTTTTATAATAAAGTTTCGAGATGAGAACCCGAAAAAAGGGTTATAGGGAAAAAGCGGGTTTTTCCTTATAACCCTTTGCTAAAGCTTCGGAGGACAAGTCGGCGTTTGTTTATCTATTCTAATTATACCCCCTTGATGTGTGTGTGCTTATCTTCGGTAAAACCGTTTCTCATGCTTAAAAGAGTAACTGTTTTTACCCCCCTATTGATATTTATGCTGGTATTTGCTATAATAATTAACTAATATAAAAAAGGAGAAAATTATAATGAATGATAAGCTAAAAAGCTGTTTAGAGAAAAAATGCGTAGCGAAAAGCTATGAAAAGCTTACTGCTTTAAAAAATCAGAGTATAATTGATTTTATATCTGAATACGTGGAATTATGCAATCCTGATTCTGTGTTTGTCCGAACCGATGCGCAGGAAGACATTGATTATATCCGGGCCAAAGCACTTGAAATGGGGGAAGAGATTGCTTTAAATAAAAAAGGGCATACGATTCATTTTGACAGCATGAAGGACCAAGCCAGAGATAAAGCCAATACTAAGTTCCTGATTACGCCGGAAATGAAATTTGGCGCGCATATTAATACTGTTGAGCGTTATAGCGGACTTAAAGAAGTCCGGGGCTTTCTTAAGAATATTATGGTTGGCAGACAAATGTATGTAATGTTCATGTGTCTGGGGCCGGTCAATTCGGATTTTTCCATATATGCGATTCAGATAACTGATTCCGCGTATGTTTCCCACTCAGAGGATATTCTTTATCGTCCGGCATATGAGGCTTTTAAGGCCAAAGCTGCGAATATTGAATTTTTTAAATACGTACATTCTGCTGGAGAACTGGAAAAAAATGTGAGTAAAAATGTTGATAAACGCCGAATTTATATGGATTTAGTCGATGGGATTGTGTTTACTGCCAATACTCAGTATGCAGGCAATACTGTCGGCCTTAAAAAACTTTCTTTGCGCATGGCAATTAATAAAGCGGATAAAGAAGGCTGGCTGGCAGAACATATGTTCTTAATGGGAGTTAAAGGTCCGAATAATCGCAAATCCTATTTTACCGGTGCTTATCCGAGTGCTTGCGGAAAAACTTCGACTTGCATGGTTGAGGGAGAAAGCATTGTTGGTGACGATATTGCTTATTTGCGTAAAAAAGACGGTAATGTTTACGCGGTTAATGTTGAGCGGGGAATATTCGGGATAATAAATGATGTAAAGCTAAAAGATGATCCTAAAATTTGGGATGTGTTAACTTCAGAAGGAGAGGTTATTTTCTCTAATGTGCTGAATGTTGATGGCGTGCCTTATTGGCAGGGAGACGGCCGGGCAATTCCGGAAGCTGGAGTGAATTATTCCGGAGCTTGGACAAAAGTTAAAAAAGACGCTTCAGGAAAAGAAATTGCGCATTCACATAATAATGCTCGATATACAATTCCGATAAAAACCTTAAAGAATTGTGATGCGAAATTGGAAGATCCGCAGGGCGCTAAAATCGAAGGGATCATTTACGGAGGAAGAGATTCTGATACCTGGGTTCCTGTATTCCAGAGTTTTGATTGGGATCATGGAGTTGTTTGTCTTGCCAGTTCATTGGAATCAGAGACAACTGCCGCTACTTTGGGCAGAGAAGGTGTGCGTAAATTCTGCTTGATGGCAAATCTTGATTTTCTTTCAATTCCCTTAGGGAAATATATTCAAAATCATCTTGATTTTACCAAGGGATTAGATAAAGTCCCGGTAATATTTGGAGCAAATTATTTTCTTAAAGACAAAAAAGGTAAATATCTAAGCGGTTTGCAGGATAAGCGAGTCTGGCTTAAATGGATGGAATTACGCGTGCACAATGATGTCGGTGCGATTACTACTCCGATTGGGATGATCCCGCGTTATGAAAATTTGAAAAAGCTGTTCAAAGACGTATTAGATACTGATTATTCTGAAAGTTTATATAATGAACAGTTTAAGATCCGGATTCCTGAGAATTTGGAAAAAATCGAGCGAATCTTCGAAGTATATGAGACTAATGCTATAGATATTCCTCAAATGGTTTTTGCTAAGCTTGATGGACAGCGCAAGCGTTTGCTGGCTTTACAGTCTAAGCTCGGCGATTATGTGATTCCGGATCAATTATAATAAGGATTCCGAAAGTGCCTGCTTGGCCGCAGTCATTTCGGACTAAATTTACGCTGGCTGACTTGATGTCGCTTACGCTCCATAAGCCAGGCGTTCATTTAAGGAGGTAAGAATAATGAGCAAGGCATTATCATCTATTGAATTAAAAAATGTTAAGTTTTTTAGAAGAGGAAAAGTAAGAGAAGTATACGATCTTGGCGATAATCTATTGATAATATCTACGGATCGAGTTTCCTGTTTTGATGTTATATTGCCAACGGCAATTCCGGAAAAAGGCAGGTTGCTTACTGAAATTTCTAAATTCTGGTTTGAGTTTACCCGAGATATTGTGTCTAATCATTTGGTCAGCACTGATGTCAATGATTATCCCCAAGAATTAGCTGAATATAAAGATCTGCTTGCGGGAAGAAGTATGCTGGTAAAAAAAGCCAAGCCTTTGCCGGTTGAATGTATTGTCCGAGGGTATATTTCCGGGTCAGGATGGAAAGATTATCAGAAAACTGGCTCAATTTGCGGAATAAAACTGCCGCAAGGATTGCGGGAATCAGATAAGTTGCCGGAAGTTATTTTTACTCCTTCGACAAAAGCCGAAGTCGGACATGATGAAAATGTTTCTCAGGATTATATAGAGCAGCTGATCGGTAAAGAAATTACTGATATAATAAAAGAGTTGAGTATTGCGGTTTATACCAAGGCGCGTGATTATGCGGAAAAAAGAGGTATTATTATTGCTGATACTAAATTTGAATTTGGGGTTATTGATAATAAAATTATTCTTATAGATGAAGTGCTTACTCCTGATTCATCCCGCTTCTGGCCAAAAGATAAATATCAGCCAGGAAAATCACAGCCAAGTTTTGATAAGCAGTTTGTTAGAGATTATTTAGAGACTCTTGAATGGGATAAAACTCCTCCCGGGCCTCAATTGCCGGATGAGATTGTTGAAAAGACAACAGAAAAATATCAGCAGGCAGTAAATATTTTGATTGAAAAATGATTTTGTTATAGGGCGCTTTTAAATGAGAAGACATATTGATCGATGTTGGGAAGTAATGCGCTGTGATGAAGCACAGACTTGTCCGGTTTATCCTGACAAAGGAGAAATATGTTGGGAAATAGCGGGAACAATGCGTAATAATGAGGCGCAGAAAAGGCTGGAAAAGCAAGCAATGCTTGCTAGACAAGAAGGCCGTGATATCACAGAACAACAACTTATTTTAAATAGCGCGGCAAAACCCGGAAAATTGTGTAAGTTTATTGAACGTTATGGTAGTTGTAAATGTTGTCCATATTACTTATACGCGGAAAAAGAACGCAAAAATATGCAGAGTCCTAAAAAATACGACGCTTTCTAAATTAAGTGAAAGGGTTTATATTTATCTTAATCGAAAAAATCTTCAGAATGCTTGCTACTCTTTTTATCGGTAATCCAACCACATTGTAATAATCACCGATCATTTCTTTTACTAGAATATCTGAATCTTTCTGAATAGCATAAGCTCCGGCTTTATCATGATTTAATTTAGATAGTTTTTTGATTTGGGTATTTGATAGTTTTCGGGTTTTTATCGTAGTTTTTTCGATATCAATAATTCTGCGGCCTGTTTTAATATCAATTATCGCAATTGCTGTATAAACAAATTGAGTTGTTCCGCTAAGTGCAGCTAATATCTGCTGAGCATGTTTTTGATTCTTTGGTTTTCCAAATATTTTATTATTTACGACTACAATTGTATCCGCGCCAATAACTAACCCTGCTTTAAATCTTCGGGCGACACTTTCTGCCTTTGCCAAAGCCAAAAGTAGGGCATAAGTAACCGGATCCTGCTTGGGTTTTATTGGGTTTTCCCTGAGCATACTTGGGCTAATAACAATTTTAAGCCCTGCTTGTTTGAGTAGCTGTTTGCGTCGCGGTGAACAAGAAGCCAGGATTATTTTTTTCATTAAACCTAGTTTTCTTGGGTATAACTCTGAGGATTGGCTGCTTCTTTGACTTTGGAAAACCAATCGTTTAAAAACATATTTTTCTTTTGTGCTAAAACCTTATTGCTATAATTGCCTTTTTCCTGATCAAACTTTTCTTGATCAAAATTAATTATCTGATCGAGTGTGGCTATGCATAAACCGCTGGGAGTGCTTAACAATCCGGTTACTTCATTTTGCTGTAAATCAAACACCGCATTGGTAAAATCTTGAGAATAACCAAGCTCAGCAATATATCCGCCATGAGTAATTGCTTTAACGGATTTAGTTTTTATTCCCAGCTTTTCTGCTGCGGCAGTGAAATTAATGCCATCATTTTTCATTAATTCAATGATTTGACTGCGAATTTTCATTCCATGCTCTTTAGCCAGTTTTTTTGCTTCGTTTTTTTTGTAAGCTAGGATAACCTCTTCTGAAATATTCTCGTATGAAGGAATATATGGAGGTAATTTTTTTATTGGTTTTAAAATATAAAATGCTGTGGGGGTTTGAATGATTTCACTTACTTCGCCGATGCTTAATGAAAAGGCAGCCTTCAGAAAAGGAAAACTTAAACCCACATTTGGAATTTCTTCCAACATTGAAAATGGTCCAGTTTGTTTTGCTTCTAAATTAAATTCAGACGCAATTGTCTTCATTTCCACATCAGCGTAAAGCTTGTTAACTATTTGTCTGGCCAAGTCAAAAGCTCGGGTATTCATTTCTTTTTCGATTAAAATTTGCTTAATATTACTGCTTTCATTTTTTAAGGTTTTGTATTTTGGATTTTTATCATCTGTTTTTTCGGTAATCAAAAAGGTTTCTTTATTATCTTCATAATATTTTTTTATATCATCATCAGTTATTTCAATTTGGGGTTTAAAACTCTCAAGAGAAATTTCTATGTACTGCACATCGACCTGTTCAGGTTTCTTAAAACTTTCTTTAGTCTCTTCATAATAAAGCTCAAGAGCTTTTTCATTATTATCTAAAGAAACTGATTCAACAAAATCAGCGGGATCAATTAAAGTATAAGTTATATCGGCTTGAACAAATTCTTTGGCATACGCGTCTTTTACTTCCTGTTCGTTAACGCTTATATCTTTAACTAGCTGGGCCATGAATTTTGAGATGATCAGAGAATTTCGCATTCCGCTTTCGAATTCCGCGGGAGTTTGTTGGAAAATCCGGCCAATAATCATATTGTAATTTTCCGGAGTAAGTTCAGCAAAACGGAAAGCCGGCAAACTCTGGATATAATCAAGCAGCTCTTTATTGCTTACAGATATTTTTGCCTGTTTGGCTTTATTTAAAAGAATTAATCGCGTCCATGTTTGATCATCAAGATCAAGGGCTTCTTCATTTTGGTCGCCGTATTTTAGCCAAGCCTCATTGCGGGCTGCCCGTTTTTCAATCACAAAATCTTTCCAGGTGACTTTTTTATCAAATATTTTTCCGGCAAATCCGGAGCTGCGTTTACTTACAGCGCTTCCAATGTTCCAAAGCACAAAAGCCGGAACTATTATTATCGCAATTGACCAAACAATTGTTTTTGTGTGTTTACGTAAATTAGTGAAAAGCATGTTAACCCCCTGTATATTTTTAATGTTAAGATAAATAAAGCTACAATATTTTATGCCAGAATAGACAATTTTAAATGTTAACTTAGTATATAGTAAAATAGTTGATTTTGCAAATTTTTTGACAAAAACTTACTTATATGATAAAGTTCAAAACAGGATGAAAGATGCAATTAATCAATTAATACAATACTCACACAGTATAGCAGCGCGGGACCTGGTCCTAGGCTCATCGGGTAATATTAGCTTAAAGTCTGGAACGGATATGCTGATTAAGGCCAGCGGCGTGTGTATGTCCGAATCGCAGAGTTCTGATTTTATAAGAGTGGATTTAAAAAATCTCTCTTATAAAAATAAAAAGCTCAAGCCCAGCTGTGAATCAAAGATGCATGCAATATGTTATGCCATGCGTCCGGAGATTAATTGCGTGATTCATACCCATCCTTTATACGCAACTACTTTGGTTAGCTGCTCAATTAATCCTCGTTTAATTTCTCCGGAATTCATTCTTTCAATCGGCTCTGAGATGAAGGTGGTTGAATATGCTTGTCCTGGGACAGAGGAATTAGCGGAAAGAGTGGGCCAAGCAGTAAAAAGTTCGAATATTGTTTATCTGAAAAACCACGGGCTTTTAGTTGTGGGAAAAACTTTGCAGCAGGCTTATACCAGGACATTGCTTGCCGAACAGATGGCTAAAATGCAAATTATCGGGCAGCTTTTAGGTAAAAAGCTTAAAGGCTTAAGTTCTGCTCAGGCTAAAAAATTATTAGCCCATCTGCAGGTTAAATAATTTTGCAGCCTAAACAGGGAAGGCATTAAATTGCATGCTTGATGAAAAAGTTGCTCAAAGAATAAGCCTTGCCTTGAATTTTAAACAATCTGACCGCATTCCGATTTGTGAGTTTATCGATAATCCAAAAGTATTTGAATATTTTTGTCATGACTCTAATCCTTCGATTGAAGATAAGGTAAAGGCATACCATCAGTTGGGCATTGATATTTGCTGGCGCTTTGAAAGACGGCAAAGCTTGCGTTATCAAGGCATTTTAGAAAAACTGCAAAGATTTGCTTTACGCCAAAAAAAAATTAATGCTTTAAGTCCGTTCGAATTAAGTGAAGAAATTGATGATTTTAAGCAGCAGCAAAAATTATTTTATCCCTTTACTTGTTTGGCTATGTCGGTTGAGGGGTGTTTGAGTATTGCCTATAAAACTTTTGGATTTGAGGCGTTTTGTAAGAAAATGTATGTAGATTTGCTTGAAATAGAGAAGCTTATTGATATTTGTGCTGATAATCTTTATCAAAGAGCTCTGCGTTTTGCTGATGAGGAGCTTGGGCAACTTTTTTTTATAAAAGACCATATTGCTTATGATAAGGGTTTGCTGTTTTCAAAAAATTTTTTGTTGCGGCATTGGATCCCTAAAATTAAACAAGCAATAGCGCCTTTAAAAGAAAAAAATATAAAAGTAATTCTTCATTCTCGAGGAAATTTTACGCAAGTAATCGATGATTTACAGCAAGCTGGTTTTGATGGGATTCATCCGATTGATTCCCAATCAGGGATGAATATTGGATTAATAAAGAAACAGTATGCTAAAAACTTGCTTTTATTTGGGAATGTTGATCTTAAAGCCAGTCAAAGTTCCGGCCCTGATCAAATAAACGCGCTTACTCGAGAATGCATTAAAAAGGCATCATATGACGGAGGGCATTTTATTGGCACTGTTCATGGAATTAATCGAGATTTAAAGCTGCAGCAAGTCCTTTCTTTTTTTTCCGCAGTACGAGATTTGAGCGCAATCTGATCTCAATTTTTTAACCGCAAAAAATAATACTATAAGTTATTGTTAACAGTAATGTTAAATTATTTGTAAAAACTTTTAATATGTGTTATACTATATATGGTAGTCAGAGATGTGATTAACGCCATATGTGGGATAGGGGGTCGGAGTAATGCTTTTTTTTAGTGAACTTATTAAACATATTATAAAACTAAATAAAATATGCTTAATAAGTTTGATTGTTTTGGCCTGTATTTTCTCTCGGACAAGTCAAAACCTAATAAAAGCGGATACTTTAACTGATGTTGTTGCAATTGTTTCAGATGAATATGATATTCCGGAAGAATTAATAAGGCATATTATTCAAGCTGAAAGCAGTTTTAATGAAAAAGCTGTCAGCTACTGTGATGCAAGAGGTTTAATGCAGATTACTCGTCCTACTTGGGAGTGGATAACTCAGCAGTATCTGGAAGTTGACTGGGATTTTGATCAATGCGCTTTTGACCCAGAGAAGAACATTAGGGTAGGAACTCGTTTCTTGAGATGGATTAATGATTATCTAGATCAAAAACAGGAATTGCTGAATGGCCCAAAGCAAGATCTTGTTTTAGCTTGTTATAATGCTGGTCCGGGAAATGTCAGAAAATATAATTATTCAGTGCCTCCATTCAAGGAGACCGAGGATTATATTAAAAAAATTAACAATATGTCTAAAACTGCATATTTATTTGCTCGCAGATGATCCCGTTAATTAAGTTTCCATTAAACTTTTATTAATCTGTCTTGTCCTAATATAGTTGCTTGTCCCGCCTTTGTGTGGCGGGGACACTATTTTTTAATATTGCGTCCTAGCGTAGTAATCGTCCATCTGTCCTCCATAGCCTTGGCGAAGGAGGATCATCCTTCGGTTTTCTGTAAACCTATTTCAGGATTAACAATCCTAACGATAAGCAGTTGTAATTGCCTTTCCTTTATGTTAGAATAATTTAAATCAAAAACCTTTAAGCCATAAATTTCTGCTATGGCTATGTTATATTAAAATAAAATTTGAGTTTTGCATTGTATGGTATATAATATAATTCCTGGAACATTATATGTTGTATCAACGCCGATAGGGAATCTTCAGGATATAACTTATCGGGCAGTTGATGTTTTATCATTAGTTGATTTAATTGCCTGCGAAGATACAAGACGAACGAAAATCTTATTAGATCATTATCAAATAAAAAAACAATTAATCAGTTACTATGAATATAATAAGCTTAAAAGAACAGATCAGATATTGGCTTATTTAAAACAAGGTAAATCAGTGGCTTTAGTCAGTGATGCTGGTACTCCTGGAATTTCTGATCCGGGGTATAGTTTAATTAAAAAAGTTATTGAGGAAAATATTTTATTGGAAGCAATTCCCGGAGTTTCGGCTTTGCTTACTGCCTTGGTGGTTTCAGGGATGCCGATGCATCGGTTTTGTTTTGAAGGATTTTTGCCTGTTAAATCCGGAGCGCGTAGGAAAATTTTAGAAAATATAAAATTAGAAAAAAAGACAACTGTGCTCTATGAATCACCGCATCGGTTGCTTAAAACGCTTAACGCGATTAGAGATGTTTTTGGTAATAAGGATATTGTTATTGGCAGGGAGCTTACTAAAAAATTTGAGGAAATGCTTCGACTTCCAGTGGCGGAGGCTATTACTTATTTTGAAAATAAAAATCCTAAAGGTGAATTTGTAATTATCGTTTAATTTTAACAGGGAGCGATTTTATGGCTGAGAGTCTCAAGCATGTAATTTTATTAATGGAAGATGATGAGGTATTGCGGAGATATCTAGCAAAACTTTTAAGAGCGGATAATTTTGATGTTCTTGAGGCGGGAAGTGTGGAAGAAGCTATTGGCATTGCCAAAAGGCCGAATTTAAACTTGGTTATTGCTGATTTAAAAATGCCGGATGATACAGCAATTGGTTTGATGAAAAAATTGGCTGAACTGCATATAGACATTCCGGTAATTATAATCACCGGGTTTGGCGAATGGGAAACCTATTTAGAAGCTTTGGATTTAGGGGTTTGTGATTATCTTAATAAACCGATTGAATATGCTGAGTTTAAAGATAAAATAAGTGCGATTATGTCAAAAGGTGGTAAAGCAAAAAAAACTAAAAATAAATAGTATTTAATATGTTTAATATAAAATAAATGATTAATTAACTTTTACCAGAAATAGAGATAATTATAATCCCTTTAAAATGAAAAATCTTGCAATTCTCTGCTCAGGGTTTGGATCCAATCTTCAAGCCATTATAAATTCAGTTAAAAAAGGTAAGCTAAAGGCAAATATTGCTTTAGTGCTTAGCGATAAGGTTGATTCTTATGCATTAGTAAGGGCTAAAAAAGCGGGTTTGCTTTTTGTTTTTGCTAGTCCTGATGCCTTTCCGGATAGAGAAAGCTATGACAAATATTTAGTAAAAAAGCTTAAGGTCAGTAAAATAGATTATGTGCTTCTTGCTGGTTTTATGCGGATTGTCAGCCCTTATTTCATTGATAATTTTAAAAACAAAATCATTAATATCCATCCGTCATTATTGCCGGCGTTTAAAGGCACAAAAGGAATAGTTGATGCGTTAAATTACGGAGTGAAAGTCACCGGAGTAAGTGTGCATTTTGTTAATGAGCAGCTTGATGGTGGTCCGATTATATTGCAAGAATCAATAAAAGTTAAGGATGATGACACTGCTGAGACTCTATCTGTACGGGTTCATAAGCTGGAACATAAATTATATCCGCAAGCTCTTAAATTATTGGTTGCTGGTAATCTAACTATAAAAAATAGAAAGGTTTTAATTAAAACAGAAAAATGAAAGATCCAGTAAATATTAAGTTTGGCACTTCAGGGTGGAGAGCGATAATAGCTGATGATTTTACATTTGAAAACGTAAGATTAGTCAGTCAGGCAATGGCAGATTATTTAAAAGCGCACAAGCAGAATAAAAAGGTTTTAATTGGTTATGATACGCGTTTTTTATCTGGGCATTTTGCGCGAATCTGTGCAGAGGTTTTCGCTTCTAATAAAATAGAAGTATTGCTGTCTGATAGAGATGTGCCGACTCCGGCAATTGCTTTTAATATTATTGATCAAAAGCTGGGAGGCGGGATAAACTTTACTGCTAGTCATAATCCCCCGGAATACAATGGAATAAAATTTTCGCCTTCCCATGGCGGTCCCGCGCAGCGTGAGGTAACTCAGGCCATTGAACAAAGAATTAGCCAGTTGCAGCAAAGCAATCAAAGTCCTAAATTGTGTTCAGATTGCGATAAGCATATAAAAAGCTTTGATCCAAAACAGGCATACTTAAAAAGATTAAATCAAATAGTTGATTTTTCCTGTATTAAAAAAGCAAAATTAAAGATTGCTGTGGACTGTATGTATGGTACAAGCAGAGGCTATATTGATCAACTGCTTAACCCAAATGTTAAAGAATTATTCATGTTTCATGATTATCTTAATCCGCTTTTTGGCGGAATGCCGCCTGAACCGGACAAGCCCTATATTCTGGATATGATTAATCATGTTAAAAAAAATAAATATGATTTAGGTTTGGGCTGCGATGGGGATGCCGATAGATTTGGGATTGTTGATCAAGGCGGAGAATTTTTTTATCCCAATGAAATAATTACTTTACTATTTCATTATCTTTTGCAAACCAGACCCAAAGCCGCTAAAGTTGCCCGGACGCTTTCGACTACTCATATGATTGATGCGATCGCCGCGGCGCATGGTATCGAGGTAATTGAAACCTCGGTTGGTTTTAAATATATAGGTGAAGCTTTAAACAAAGGTGATTGTATTATTGGCGGTGAAGAATCAGGCGGGCTTTCGATTCAGGGCCATGTGCCGGAAAAAGACGGGATTTTGGCGTGTTTATTAGTTGCTGAAATGGTAGCGCACGAGAAAAAGTCGCTGGGTCAGATGATCACAGAGCTGCGCAAAAAATATGGAAGTTTTTATTCCGGCAGAAAGAATATGCATCTTGGGCAAAAACAAAAAGAAATTTTGTTAGAAAAATTAAAAAAACTTTCCAAACAGCAATCATTTGGGGATATGCAGATAAAAAGCCGAAATCTTACAGATGGTTTTAAACTAATTTTCGATAATAATTGTTGGGTGATGTTTCGTCCATCCGGCACAGAACCGGTTATGCGTTGTTATTTTGAAGCAAACAGCAAAAAAAAATTAGCTTATCTTCAGCAGCTTATTGATAAATTTGTAAACGTTTAAGTGCGCAAGTAATTTATTAGTTGACTTTTAAAAATTTTAGTTGTACACTTAACCTTAAGTCAAAACTACCAAAGGGTTATTTTGTGAAAAAATTTCCAACTATATTTTTAATCTTTACTTGTGTGTTTTGCTGTGTGAATACATTGCGGGCAGAAGATAAAGTAAAATTAAAATATGATTTTCAGGTTGGCGCGAAATTGAAATATAATATGAAAATTGACGGGGATGTAAATATCCTAGTCAAGCAAAACGGGATTAACGCGGCGCCAAAGAATACTGCGAAAATGGAAGGTAATTTTAGTTATACTCATGAAATTACTGAAAACAGAGTAGCTGATCAAACCGCGAAAATAAATGTTATTTACGGCCAATCAGAGATGAATACGATTGTTAATGGCCAGAAAATTCCGAATAGCGATATTCCTTTGCTTAATGGCAAAATTGCGGTTATTGATGTTGGCTACAATGGGCAAGTGAAAGAATATAAATTGCCAGATAATTTGCCGGCATCTTTGCAAAATGCGGATTTTAAAAATATGTTTACAATTTTCCCGAATCGGACATTGAGTGTCGGGGAAAGCTGGATGGAAAATTCAGAGATTGTAAATGATGATAATGAAAATTATACGGTTACTAATACTGTTTATTTAACTAGAACTTTGCTCGGGATTGAACAAAAAAAATCAATTGAGTGCGCCAAAGTAAAATTAGTCGGGAATACTATTACGATTACAAAATCAAAAAAACCTGAGCTGAAACTTGATGGAAAAGTTGAGGCAAGAATAGATGGAATCGTATATTATGATCTGAACAGGGGCTATATTGTATATTCCTCAATTAAGAATACAATAAACAATGTAGTTACTACTGGTCAGATCAGCGGAGACGCGCAACAAGATTCAAAAGAAATAACTACGATTTTAGATACTGATTTAAATACTGTTGTTGAATTACTCTGAACTAAGGAGAAAATAAGTGAACCAGAATATTAAAAGTATTAAGGCAAGAGAAATTGTTGATTCCCGTGGGAATCCTACAGTGGAAGTTGATGTTTATCTTGAAGGTGGCATTATGGGGCGGGCAGCGGTACCAAGTGGTGCATCAACCGGTGAGCACGAAGCAATCGAACTCCGTGATGGCGATAAGGCACGATATCTGGGTAAGGGAGTACTCAAAGCAGTATCAAACGTAAATCAGATAATTGCTCCCAAAATTATTGGTATGGATGCTCAAAAACAGTCTGAAATTGATGCTGCAATGATAAAACTTGATGGTACAAAGAATAAAGGTAAGCTTGGGGCAAACGCGATACTTGGGGTTTCTTTGGCGGTGGCAAAAGCAGCAGCAAAAGCCAACAAAAAGTCTCTTTTTAAATATCTTGGTGGTGATGCAGCTGTGATATTGCCAGTGCCGATGATGAATATAATTAATGGGGGATCACATTCAGATGCTCCTATTGCCTTTCAAGAATTCATGATCCGTCCGGTCGGAGCGCCATCTTTCAGAGAGGCTGTTCGGATGGGCTCAGAAGTATTTCATAATTTGAAGAAGGTTTTTAAAAATCGCGGTCTTAGCACGGCGGTTGGGGATGAAGGTGGTTTTGCGCCCAAACTTAACGGTACAGAAGATGCGCTAGACAGCATTCTTAAAGCGGTAGAAGCAGCTGGCTATAAACCAGGGGTTGACGTAACTATCGCTCTTGACTGCGCGGCATCTGAATTTTATGTAAATGGCAAATATGATTACACAAAGTTCGAAGGCGCCGGTGCAGCGATTCGTTCATCTGCTGAGCAAGCGGATTATCTTGCGGAGCTTGTTGAAAAATACCCGATTGATTCTATTGAAGACGGTATGAATGAAAACGATTGGCAAGGATGGAAGATCCTTACACAAAAGCTGGGAAATAAAATTCAGCTTGTGGGTGATGATTTATTCGTAACAAACGTTGAATATTTGAAGCGCGGGATTGATGAAAAATCAGCAAATTCAATCTTGATTAAAGTTAATCAGATTGGGACTTTGACTGAAACATTGGACGCGATTAAAATGGCTCATGAAGCTGGCTTTACTGCTGTTATTTCGCATCGTTCGGGTGAAACAGAAGATGCGACAATCGCGGATATTGCTGTTGCGGTAAATGCCGGACAGATTAAAACAGGATCGATGAGTCGTTCAGATCGTATTGCAAAATATAATCAGCTGCTTAGGATTGAAGAAGAACTTGGAAGTGCTGCTGTTTATAATGGTAAGCAGTTAGCTAATAAGTTTAAATAAAAAAAAGATATGAAGCTGAAGCTGGGAATAATAATAGCGATTATAATTTTAGGTATATTATTTTTTCCGGCATATTCAAAAATGCAAAAATTAACATTGAGAGATGAAGCTCTTTCTCGAAAAGTTGAAGAATTAAAGCTTGAAAATGAACAATTAGTGCAGGAAAATGAATTGCTGACCAATGATCTTGTATATATTGAAGAAGTGGCCAGAGAAAAATTGAAAATGGCGCGAGAAAATGAAGTAGTTTTTAGAATTGTTAATCAAGGTGAAGAATAGATATGCAGGAAGATCAATTTAAAATCGGCGATACCCTAGAAGTAGAGGTTATTAAAATCCATAATTTTGGTGCTGTTGTAAAACTTTCCCAGAATGTGCGGGGATTGATTCATATTTCCCAGGTTTCTGATAGTTTTGTTAAAAATATAAACGAATTTTTAAAGATCGGTGATAAAGTTAATGCGCGGATAAAAAAAATCAGTGCTGATGGTAAAATCGATCTTACTTTAAAGAAAAATATTAAAACGGTTGCCCCTAATCCTAAACCAAAAGAAAAAGATAAACCTAAGGAACCGGCATTTGGGTTTTTTGGTCTGGGAGAAAAAATGGAAGAGTTTTTAAAACGCGCGGAAGAAGAAAATATTGGCAGTTAATGCCTAATTAAAATATATTGCGGGGTGGAGCAGCCTGGTAGCTCGTTGGGCTCATAACCCAAAGGTCGTCAGTTCAAATCTGACCCCCGCTACCAATTTTCGTAAGTAGCTACCAAAAATCCAGGCAAAGAGGTACTTAATAACAACCTCGAGAATAATCATTTCTAGAATCTAAACATAGATCTTTTTAAAGTATCTGTTTGTTTAGATTTTTTTGCAAAATATTTAAAATGTGATATAACTTAAATACAAATATTTGATTTTTAATTAGATTAAGCTTATCGAGGAATAAAATGAAATTTGATGAAATAATTGATGTGAAGCACTGGCAGAATATCCAGGATGCATTCTCTTCGATTATTGGTATTTCCCTAAGAACAATTGATTCTAATGGAGAAATCATTGTTAGACCGTCTAATCCGGCTTTAATTTGTCAGGAAGCAGTTTCTGAATCTCCGATAGCCCGCAAAAAATGCTGGCAATGGTATCCTAATTTGGTGAAAAATATTGATCAGACAAAGACAAATGGTTTTTATGAAAATGTTTGTCCTCTGGGGCTGGTTAATTTTGCTATGCCGATAAGTTTAAACGATACGGAAACAGTTTTTCTTATGGTCGGCCCTTTGGTTTATGAGGATTCTAAAAAAGATACGCATCTTACTCAGCGGCTAAGTGAGGCCGGAGTTGATGAGGAAAAATTTTTTGAGTGTTTTAATAAGTTGCCGACAATTTCTCTGAGTAAAATTAATAATATTGTTGAGTTTTTAAGCGCGATTACGGCGTTTATGGCAAAGCTTAAGGATTTTGATAAAAGGGCAAGCAGCAAAGGATTCGTATTTGATAATGATCAAGTGGGGTTTCTGCTTAAAACTTTTTTAGAGTTGGCAATGAAAATATGTGCCGCGGAAAGAGGATCGGTAATGGTCTTTGAAAAACAATCCCAGCAATTATCAATCAAAGAAGCAACGGGATTAAGCCAGGAAATAATTTCTAATACAAAAATTAAGCCAGGGCAGGGACTGGCCGGAATGACCATTGAACGTAAAAAAGCGCTTTTTATAAATGACAAGTTGTCTGATCGAAATATTAAGGTTCATATGCATACGCCTACTTTAAAATCAGCGTTTGTAATTCCGATTTTTCAAAAAGATAAAATTCTCGGAGTAATCAGCGTGGGCACAGCAAAAAATCCCAATAGATTTTCCGATAAATTGATGGAGCTTTTAAATTTGCTTGTCGGTATGGCCTTGGAAAAAGTTGATTTATAATAGAAAAAAAGATTAAAACTTGATTTTTTGTAAAACCTGACTTAGAATATAGAAACAATTTTTTAGATTTAAAGTATTGAAAATTTTAAAGATTAATGTGACGGCCCTAAACCAGAGCTCATGAAATCGCTCGGTTCAGGGTAAACTCCTCTCAGCCCGGGAGTTTGGTTTTAACTTTTAACTTTTTACTTTTATTGTGACGGCGTATCTCAGCCCGGTTAGAGAGAACGGCTCATACCCGTTATGTCGGTGGTTCAACTCCACCCGCCGTCACCAAAATTAACCACCTTTAAAATGGTGGTTTTTTAGTAAAGCATGGATTTGACTGTGCATTATCTTGACTTTATTGACCGATGTAGGTATTATTTAAATATATGGTTTGAAAGTTTTTAGGAGATGTTGTGAATTTAGGCGATATCCATAAATTAAGCAATAAAGAAATAGTCCAAAGCATCGCGAGAATGAATGATGCTCCGATGGAAAAAGCAATGCGGGCTGAGCTGGATGTTCGTTTCATGCAGGCAGTAACTGATTTAAGCTCAAATGTTTACAGTCTAAGGCTTAGTTTGGATAGTATTGCTAAATCAAATAGAGCAAATAAAACACTGTTGGTATTTATTAGCTTATTTTTAATAATCATAATCGGGATTTTAGCGTATTATATTTTTCGGGCAAAGCTTCTTTAAATCAATGAATATAAGCGTTTAAGTAAATAGGCTTTAATCGGATAAAAACATCTAAGATTTAAATAGTTTTTGTTTGACTTTTACCTTGAAAATGATTAAACTTAAAAATAGGGGTAAAATTAGGGGGTTTATTATGAAAAAACCAGAAAATAAAAAGAGCCAAAAAAAAGATATTTGGGAAGAAGATCTGTTTGATTCATATCTTGATGAAATGGATAGTTTGGTTAATAAATACCCTGAAGATTTGAATAAAGAAAATCTTACTGAACAAAAACTCCATGAATTAATCAAAGAACTTGATGATAATTGGATGGAGTTTAGAAAAAAGTGGCAAATGAAACTGGATTTAGCGGAGAAGGTTTTCGGTACTGCTAAAACTGGACAAGATAAACAGGGCATGCGCCATATAGTTATAAAAAGTGATTTTTCCGATAAAGAAATTTTAAATTTGACAGTTAAGCATCCAAAGCATTGAGATCAGTTTATTTAGCTGATTTTTAATGAATAAGCCTCTTCTGATTTATTATCAAATTTAGTCTGAAAAAAATTAATAATCTTCTTGATTTTTTCTTCAGTTATAGTAAAATAAAACTTCAATTTCTATTGCATTCAATTTCAATTAGATTAAATCTCAATTACTACCATAAGGAGGAGTTAAATGAGTGATAAGTTGTTGGTACTTTTAACGTTTTTAGGATCATCCGCGGCCTTGGTTTTCGCCGGCTTTCTTACTGCTTTTATTATGAAGCAGAACGAAGGTAATGATACTATGAAAGAGATAGCGAATGCGGTTAAGGAAGGCGCGGCAGCATATCTTAAAAGACAATATACTGTAGTCGCGGGCTTCTTTGTTATAGTTGTTTTATTGTTAAGTTATTTAGTGTCTAAAGGATATTTGGCAATTTTTGTTCCTTTTGCTTTTTTAAGCGGTGGATTTTTTTCAGGATTATCCGGATTTATTGGGATGATGATCGCTACTCGGGCCAGTTCACGGACTGCGCAGGCAGCAAGTGAAAGCCTTAATAGCGGATTAAGAGTTGCTTTTTCCAGCGGAGCGGTTATGGGCTTGGTTGTTGTTGGTCTTGGTCTGCTTGATTTAAGCATTTGGTATTCTATTCTTAATTGGTATTATGCGTCACATGCTTTGCCGCAGGGTTTAGATAAGATCGGAGCAATTACTTCCACAATGCTTACTTTTGGTATGGGGGCTAGTTCAATGGCCTTATTTGCTCGAGTTGGCGGCGGAATTTTTACCAAAGGCGCTGATGTGGGAGCTGATCTTGTAGGTAAAGTTGAAGCGGGAATTCCGGAAGATGATCCGCGTAATCCAGCGGTTATCGCGGATAATGTAGGAGACAATGTTGGCGATGTTGCAGGTATGGGCGCGGATCTATATGAATCATATGTTGGGTCAATTGTGGCGACAATGGCTTTGGCTGCGGCAGCGGGATTAGGAATCAGAGGAATTACCGTTCCATTAGTTTTGGCGACTTTAGGGGTATTAGCTTCGATTGTTGGTACTTTTTTTGTGCGCAGCGGTGAAGAAGCAAAGCAGGAAGTATTATTAAAAGCCTTACGCAGAGGAGTTTTGGTTGCCGCGGCGATTGTTTTTATCGGAGCTTATTTTATAGTCCAAAAAACTCTTCCAGCACATATGGGGATTTATTGGTCAATTGTTTCCGGGCTGATCGCGGGAATTATAATCGGCTTTTCCACTGAATACTATACTTCGCATCAATACAAGCCTACAAAAAGTATTGCGGATAGTTCGGCTACTGGTGCGGCAACAGTTATTATTTCCGGTATGGCTGTAGGCATGTTTTCAACCGCTATTCCGGTTGTGGTTGTCGGCGCTGCGATATTAGCTAGTTTTTATTTTGCCGGCGGAGCAACTGATTATAATATGGGTTTATATGGAATCGGTATTGCCGCGGTAGGAATGTTAAGTACCTTGGGTATTACTTTAGCAACTGATGCTTATGGCCCGGTTGCTGATAATGCTGGAGGAAACGCCGAGATGGCTGGACTTGATCCAGAAGTTCGCAAGCGTACAGATGCCCTTGATTCCTTGGGAAATACAACTGCTGCTACTGGTAAAGGGTTTGCTATTGGTTCAGCGGCTTTAACCGCGCTTGCTTTGATCGCGGCTTATAAAGAACAATTGATTATTCTTGGAAAAGTAGATTTTGATTTGAGCTTGATGAATCCTCGGGTTATGGTGGGATTATTTATCGGAGGCATGATGCCTTTTTTATTTTCCGCATTAACCATGAAAGCTGTTGGCAATGTTGCTGAAAAAATTGTGTTTGAAGTTAGAAGACAGTTTAAAGAAATAAAAGGATTAATGGAAGGAACAGCAAAAGCTGATTATGCTTCCTGCGTAAATATCGCGACAATCGGCGCGCAGAAAGAGATGATTCTTCCCTCAATATTAGCAATAATTACTCCCGTGGTTGTTGGGCTGTTAATGGGAGTTGAGGCTGTAGTTGGCTTGCTGGTTGGCGGAACTGTTTGCGGGTTTGTGCTTGCGGTAATGATGGCTAATTCCGGCGGTGCTTGGGACAATGCTAAGAAATATATTGAAGAAGGCAATTGCGGCGGCAAAGGCAGTGCGGCGCATAAAGCAGCGGTTGTGGGCGATACAGTGGGTGATCCGTTTAAAGATACCTCCGGGCCTTCGATCAATATCTTGATTAAACTTATGTCCATGGTTTCAATTGTATTTGCCTCATTTGTTGTAGCGAATAGCTTGTTCAAATAAAAATAAAGATAATTAATGATAAGGAGTAGCAGGAAAGTATAAGTATTTACTTGCTACTCCTTATTTTTTTATATATTCTATTATTATGATTATTGAAAAAATTAAATCGACAATTATCGCTAATAAGCTTTTTAAGCCAAAAGAGCGGGTATTAGTTTGCGTGTCCGGGGGACCGGACTCAGTATTTTTGCTTGATATTTTAACGCGGTTAAAAGAGCTCTATGCTTTGAGAATTAGCGTCGCTCATCTTAATCATTGCTTGAGAGGACAAGAATCAGATGCTGATGAGGTATTTGTCAGTCAGCTTGCTGATGGTTATGGCATGTCTTTTTTTCGCGCAAGGGTTGACGTGGCTAAGCTTGCCAAGCAAAAGAAAATCTCGATTGAGCAGGCAGCGAGATTTGCCCGTTACAATTTTTTTTCCAATATTTGCCAAACGCAAAAAATAAAGAAAATTGTATTAGCCCATACAAAAGATGATCAAGTTGAGACAATTTTAATGCGGATACTCAGAGGTACCGGGATTAAGGGTCTGGGGGGGATAAAGTTCCTCAGCGAATTGGATAATATGTTGCTTGTCCGGCCTTTGCTAGATATCGAAAAACAGCAGATACTCAGCTATCTGAAGAAAAATAAACTAAAATTTCGGGTTGATTCAAGCAATCAAGAAAAAAATTACTTTAGAAATAAAGTCCGGCTGGATGTGCTTCCTTTGCTTGAGCAATTAAGTCCGGGGTTGAAAGATAATATTGTAAGAATCGCGGATAATGCCCAAAAAACAGAAAATTTTATTCAAGCAAAATTAAATCCGATCTATCAGAGAATTATATTTTCGATAAAAAATAATGAGATTATTATTTATCGACAAAAATTTTTAAAATTGATGCCGATAATTCGTTCCGAGATTATTCGAAAAGCTATTTTTAGTCTAAGCGGAGACATAAATGGAATTGATTATAAGCATATTAGGATTATTGATGATTTCGCTGGAATAAATGTTTTGAGCGGTCAGGGATTGGATTTACCGAAATCACTGCAGGTAGGGAGGACTAGGCAGTATCTAAAATTTTCGCTTAAAAAAAAATCAAAGATCAGCGTTTTAGAAAATCAAAAGTTTTTATTGGAGCTGAACAAAGAGCTTATAATTAAGAGCTTGGGATATTCTTTTAAGGTCATAAAGCTTAAGGGCAAGATAAACATTAAGAAAAAACTTCCGGGTATTGAATATTTAGATTTTGCTGTGGTGAAGTTTCCTTTAATTGTTCGAACTTGGCTGTCAGGAGATCGGTTTAAGCCTTTAGGTAATATTGGGTCACAGAAAATCAAAAAATTTTTAATTGATCAAAAAATCGATAAAGATCTAAAACAGAAAATCCCCCTTGTCTTATCAGGAAATAAAATAATTCTAGTCGGCGGGATGAGGATCGCTGATGATTTTAAGGTGACTAAACAGACGAAAAATATTCTAAAAATAATAATTAAAAGAATTAAATAATAGCAAGGGGATGGCTTTAGAATATTATTTTTTTCTTATGCCATAGTGATTAATTCTTGGCGGAGCATCTCTGTTTTCTTCGGAGATTCTTACTTGTTTGTAATGAGGCTTATCTTTTCTTACATAACTTATTAAACATTTCACAAATTTTTTATTTACTCTTCCTTTTCTTGATTCAGCTAAAAGTAAATCAAGGGCTGCCCTTACTGTAAATGGTTCATTCCGGTATGGGCGATGACTGGTCAGCGCGTCAAAAATATCGCAGGGAATTATTGTCTGAATATAATTATCTAATTGTTTGATCCCGCGCGGGTAGCCGCTTCCATCCAAACGCTCATGGTGGGAAAAACCAGCTAAGGCAATAAACGATTTTGGATTATTCAGATAATGCGATATCAATAGGTACTCGATCATTGGATGTTCCTGAATAACTTTAAACTCCTCATCACTTAAGGGGGAGTCTTTTTCTAAAATGCTTACTGGTAAGCGTGATTTTCCTAAATCATGGACTAAGCCAATTCGGGCAATTCTTGATGGATCGAAGGAGTGATCATTCATGTCTAAGCAAATTTTAATCGAAAGCGCGGCAACAACCAGAATGTGATCATAAGTGCTGGGCATAAGTTTTTTTATACTGTTCAGTTCTGAGAGAAGTGCCGCGCTTAGCACTGTTTGGTTTAAGATTTTAATAATTTGTTTGGAGGCATTATCTTGGGAAAAAATGGTTTGATAAATGCCGCGGTTAATTGCTAAGATAGTATCATTTCCAATCGAAGACTCAGAAATGCTGATTTCCTTGGAGTTAAAATTCCTATCTCTAACAATATGCTTGATTGTTTCGCAGGTTATTGTTTGCTTTGTTTTAAATAAAATCTCGCCATTTATATTTCTTAATATTGGAGTGAATTCTTTACGGGTCATATCTTTATATTACCTTTTATAAAGGATTGAATAGATAGTTAAAAAAAATATATATATAACAATATGAATAAATTACGATTTTTCTCTCTTTTTTAAATTTTACCATAATATCTAGCTTTTTGCAAATAAATCAAGCAAGCATCGAGGCTTTGAACTGAGAAAGATCTGATAAATTTTAAGTTAAGTATTTCTTGTCTTTTTAGGTGATTTCTGACGAGTAGAACCTTTGTTTTTCGTCCCATTTCCCTTGACACAATTGGCTAATAGTTATATAATCAAAAAGTTAGTAGGGGGAGGGCTTAAAATGTGGCAACTTATTTATTGGAAATATGTTAACATTTATAAATCCGGCGGTTTTAAGCGAATTTCTTTTTTTAATTTTAATCCAGATTTTAGTTAAATATAACTATGCTGTTTTAAGTAAATGAGGGCACAAAAATGAGTGATGATATATTGGATTTGCGGATCAAAAAGATCGAAGATTTAAAGGCGCAGGGCGTGTGTTTGTATGGTGGCAGTTTTCCCAAGAAACATAGCGCTTTATGGATAAAAGAAAATTTCGCGGAAAATGCTCAGGTTTGTTCTGCGGGCAGAATTATGGCTTTGCGGGCGCATGGGAAAAGTATATTTGGCGATATTAAAGACATAACCGGCAGAGTTCAATTCTATATTAAAAAAGATAATGTGGGTGATGAAGTTTTTGAATTTTTGAAGAAACTGGATATTGGCGATATCATTGGCTTGGAAGGGGAACTTTTTTTAACACATACTGAAGAACCGACGATAAAAGTAAAAAAAGTAGAAATCTTGGCCAAGGGCATGCGGCCGCTTCCGGAAAAATGGCATGGATTAAAGGCTGTTGAGGTTCGATATAGAAAGCGTTATTTAGATCTAATTTCCAATGAAAAGGTTAAAGATGTATTTATCAAAAGAAGTAAAATTATAAAAGAAATCAGAAAATATCTTGATGCTCAGGATTATTTGGAAGTTGAAACTCCGATGATGCATTCTTTGGCTGGCGGCGCGGCGGGAAAACCATTCAAAACTCATTTGGATGCTTTGAATATGGATCTGTCTTTACGGATTGCTCCGGAACTGTATCTTAAAAAATTATTGGTTGGAGATCTTGAACGGGTTTATGAAATAAATCGCAGTTTTAGGAATGAAGGGCTTTCAACTAAGCACAATCCGGAATTTACGATGTTGGAAGTTTATACTGCTTACGCGGATTATCGAAAAATGATGGATTTGGTTAAAGGAATTATTATGCATATCGCGGATAATGTTATTGGCACAAAGCAGCTTGCTTTTGGCGATCAGACAATTGATCTGACTAATTGGGAAGAAGTGTCATTTGCCGTATTAATGCGCGATAATTTTGATATTAATCCTGATGATTCTGAATTTCAGTGGTTGGAGAAGCTAAAGAAGAAAAATGTGAAAGTTGAGCTAAGGGAAGGAAAAATCAGTCGGACTTTTATTCTTAATCTGATCAGTGATTTAATTGAAGAAAAATTACAGACAAATCATCCGGTTTTTATCACCGATATTTATACCGAACTTTGTCCTTTGGCCAAAAAGAAAAAAGATGAACCTTTGCTTAGTGAGCGTTTTGAGCTTTTTATGGGCGGCATGGAAATTGCCAATGCTTATTCTGAATTAAATGATCCGATTGAACAAAGAGAGCGGTTTTTACTTCAGGCTAAAGAGGAATGTAATGCTAAAATAGATGAAGATTTTGTCGAAGCTCTGGAATATGGTATGCCTCCTGCTGGAGGGTTAGGGATTGGGATTGATCGCTTGGTTATGCTGTTTACCAATCAGACCTCGATCAAGGATGTTATCTTATTTCCTCAATTAAAACCTGAAGTCCAGATTGCTGAGGCAGAATCAGAAGCGAACGCGCAGGAATAATATATTCCGCAGGAAGTTTAAAGATTTTAATTATATGTCTTATGAAATAAAAATCGGGCTTAGATATATTTTTGGCAGAAGAAAAGAAAAGTTTATTTCTTTGATCAGCTGTATTTCAATTATTGGAGTTGCTACTGGAGTCTGCGCTTTGATAATTGTTATTGGCGTTATGAGCGGATTTGATACTGAATTACGCGATAAAATAATCGGTACAAGCAGTCATATTGTGGTTGATAGATTAGGCGGTCTTGATGATCCGGCTGTGGCAATGCAAACGATTAGCGATGTTGACGGGGTTATTGCCTGCGCGCCGTTTATAAATACGCAAGCTTTATTAGCTGATCATGACCGGCTTAGTTCGGTTGTTGTCCGGGGGATTGATCCAAAGCTTGAGGCGGAAGTTACTTCTGTCCGGGATTTTATTAAAAGCGGCAGCTTGGATTTAGAAGGCGGCAATAAGATAATTATTGGCAGTGGATTAGCTGAACAGTTAGCCTTAAGAGTCGGTAATCAGATCAGCTTGATTTCCGCGGCTAAACAAAAGAAAAAGACCTTGGGTAAAATGCGGGAAAATAATTATACGATTTCCGCTATCTTTACCAGCGGGATGTATGATTATGATACTGGGGTTGTTTTTATTTCTCTAGACGATGCTAAAATATTCTTTGAAAATCCGATATTAGTCAGCGGGATAAGTGTCAAAATAAATGATATTTATGCTGCGGATCAAATTAAAAAAAAGATTCAGGAACAGTTGGGATTTCCTTATTTTACCCGCACCTGGATGGATATGAACCGCAATTTGTTTAATGCTTTAAAGCTGGAAAAAACCGCGATGTTCATAATTCTGACATTGATTGTTTTAGTTGCGGCATTAAATATCGCGAGCACTCTGATTATGATGGTTATGGAAAAAACCAAAGATATTGGTATTTTGAAAACCATTGGCGCGACTAATCAAAGCATTCGCGCTATTTTTACCATGGTGGGATTGTTCATTGGAATTATCGGCACAATGCTCGGCACAGCCGCGGGTTTATTTTGCGCTTATTTGCTTAAAACCTATGAATTTATTAAACTGCCGGAAGACGTTTATTATATTAGTAAATTACCGGTTAGAATTGAATCAACTGAAGTGATTTGGATTGTAATGGCCGCGATTTTGATTAGTTTTTGCGCGACTTTTTATCCCGCGTACCAAGCTTCCAAGCTTGATCCTGTGGAGGCATTGAGATACGAATGATCCTTGAAGCAAGAAATTTACACAAGCATTATAATGCCCAGCCGGCAAAAATTCATGTGCTTAGAGGCATTGATTTAAATATTAAAAAAGGTGAGTTTGTTAGTATTTTAGGCTCTTCCGGAGCAGGGAAATCAACATTACTCCATTTCTTAGCGGGTTTAGACAAACCAAATAAAGGCGAAGTATTGCTTAATGGTCAAAATATTTATACAATAAGGGATAATCAAAGAGCCTTGTTGCGTAATCGGGATATTGGAGTTGTTTTTCAGTTTTACCATCTTTTGCCGGAATTTAGCGCGATTGATAATATAATGTTCCCGGCTTTGATTTCCGGGAAAAAAGTTAGGGATGTAAAAGCTAGGGCCGAAGAATTGATGAATGAAGTCGGACTGGCTAATAGAAAAGAACATAAGCCGTCAGCGCTTTCTGGTGGAGAGCAGCAGAGAGTTGCCATTGCCCGGGCCTTGATCAATAGTCCGCAGCTTTTACTTTGCGATGAGCCCACAGGCAATCTTGATTCGCATACAGGACAAAAGGTTTGCGACTTATTATTAAGGCTTAATAAAATATTAAATATTACAATTATTATTGCTACACATTCAAAAGTGATTGCTGATATATCATCAAGAACTCTTTTAATCAAAGACGGAAAGATTGAATAAGGCAGTGTTTGTTTTTTTGATAAAACCTTTAATCGGAGGGAGTAAATGTCTTTAAAAATTTATTTAGATGGAAAGTTATTTAATAAAGAAAATGCGAAAATTTCTGTTTTTGATCATGGTTTATTATATGGTGATGGAGTTTTTGAAGGTATTCGTTCCTATGGCAGTTTAGTGTTCAAACTTAATGAACATGTTGACAGATTGTATGAAAGCGCTCATACAATTATGCTGCAAATTCCGATTAATAAAAAACAGATGATCAAAGCAATTATTGATACTTTAAAAGTAAATAAATTAAAAGATGCTTATATCCGAGTGGTTGTAACCAGAGGCGTAGGGGATTTAGGGCTTGATCCGCGAAAATGCAAAACAGCCACGATAATTATTATTACGGATAATATTGTTTTGTATCCTAAAGAGCTTTATCAAAAAGGAATGGAGATCATTACAGTTCCTACTGTGCGCAATCTGGTTAATGCGATTGACCCGCAGGTTAAATCATTGAATTATTTAAATAATATCATGGCCAAGATCGAGGCAACTAATTCCGGATATCAGGAAGCGATAATGCTTAATTCAATGGGGCTTGTGGCTGAATGTACTGGTGATAATATATTTTTGATTAAAAATAAACAATTATATACCCCGCCGCAAAGTATGGGGACATTGCGGGGTATTACACGTGATGCGGTTATTGAAATTGCTAAAAAGTCTAAGATTAAAACCCATGAAAGTATGTTAACTCGGCATGAAGTTTTTAATGCTGATGAATTATTTTTAACCGGAACTGCCGCGGAAATTATTCCAGTAGTAAAGGTTGATGGCCGCTTAATCGGAAATGGGAAGCCAGGAAAAATAACGTTGAGCTTATTAAATGGATTTAATAAAATAACCCGCAATGATGGGGTTAAGTATAAAGTGTAATAGCTGATAGCTTATAGCTGATGGTCAATAGTAAAAAAACTATAAGCCATTAGCCATCGACCATTAGCGATTTATCAGGAGGTTTATATGAAATGTCAATTATGCGGAAAAGCAGCAACAGTACATTTAACGGAAATAATTAATGAGAAGATGAGTGAATTGCATCTTTGTGAAGATTGCGCAAAAGATAAAGGGATTGCTGGATTAGGTCAGCCTTTTGGCTTGCAAGATTTACTGGCCGGTCTGGTTGATTTTGGATCTACGGTTCCTGCTGATAAGAAAACCGCGCTGCAATGCTCAAATTGCAAAATGAGTTATGATGATTTTCGCAAAAGCGGCAGACTGGGCTGTAGTCAATGTTATGAAGTGTTTAAAGAAAGTTTAAGCCCTTTATTGAAAAAAGTCCATGGATCTTTGCAGCATATTGGCAAAGGCCCTTCAATTGATGGCGATGGATTTGATGCTAAAAAACAATTGCAGGAACTACATCTTAAATTACAGAACGCGATTCATGATGAAGCTTTTGAAGAAGCAGCCAGATTAAGAGATGAGATTAAAAAACTGGAAAAGGAGATTGACGGATGAATCTCGATGATTTATTAAAACAAACAAGCGGTTGGCTAAAAGGCACAGGTTCTCATTCGGAAATTATTTTTTCCAGCAGAGTACGCTTGGCTCGTAATCTAGAGAAGATCATTTTCTCAAATTTAGCCTCTAAAGCGCAGTTAATGCAGACATTGTCAATTGTTGAGCCAGCATTAAAAAGTCTGGAAGCAATAAAAAAAGATGGCTTATTTCTGAAGATGGAAGATATTTCGGAAGTAAACAGTCAATTATTAATTGAAAGACATTTAATCAGTAAGGAATTAATCAATGATAAAATCGGTCGGGCGGTTGCGATTAGTTCTGACGAAACTGTTTCAATTATGGTCAATGAGGAAGACCATTTGCGCTTGCAGGTGCTTAAACCGGGATTTTCTTTGGAAGATTGCTGGAAAGCAGCGGAAAAAATAGATTCTGCCTTGGAAAAAAAATTAAACTTTGCTTTTTCGGCAAAGTTGGGATATTTAACAGCTTGTCCGACAAATACCGGCACAGGAATGCGGGCGTCTGTAATGCTTCATCTTCCGGCTTTGGTTTTAACCAAGCAGATAAACCGGGTTATTCAGGCAATTGTTAAGCTGGGATTGACTGTGCGCGGGCTTTTTGGTGAAGGCACAGAAGCTACAGGCAATTTTTTTCAGATTTCCAATCAAGTTTCCTTGGGCAGAAGTGAAATGGAAATAATTGATAATATAAAACGGATTATTAATCAGGTATTTGAGTATGAACAAAATGCTCGGCAGACTTTATCCACGAAAAATAAAAGTAAGCTGGAAGATCAGGTCTGGCGTTCTTATGGAATTTTAAAAAACGCTCGGATTATTACCAGCTCAGAAGCAATTGAGTTATTATCTAATGTGCGTTTAGGATTTGATCTGGGATTGCTTAAAGGTGCTAACCAGGAAACGATAAATGAATTATTTATTCTTACTCAGCCGGCACATTTGCAGAAACTAGAAGAAAAAACTCTTACCGCGAATAAACGTGATATTAAGCGAGCTGAATTAATTCGCCAGAAAATGAAATAAGAAGTAATAAATAGAGAAATCAAAAACAGATAAGAATTAAAAAATAAAAGATATAATGGAATGGCTTGATTGAATAGCAGGCATATTGAAAAGGAGGCTATGAATGTTTGATCGATTTACAGAGCGAGCGAGAAAAGTGATTCTTCTTGCCAAAGAAGAAGCAAAACGATTTAACCATGATTATATTGGTACTGAGCATATTTTGCTTGGTTTGATTAAAGAAGGCGAAGGGGTTGCTGCCGCGGTATTACAAAATCTTGGGCTTAATCTGGATATGATTCGTTTGGAAGTGGAAAAACTTGTTCAGCCAGGTCCCAGTACTGTTACTTCCGGAGATATTCCGTTTACGCCCAAAGCAAAAAAAGTAATTGAGCTGGCCATGGATGAAGCGAAAAGTTTAGGCCATAATTATATTGGCACAGAGCATTTATTGTTGGGTTTGATTCGGGAAAGCGAAGGAGTTGCTGCTCAGGTTCTAATGAATTTGGGCTTGGATTTAAATAAAGTGCGTAAAGAAATCATGGATTTGCTGGGTACAACATCAGTGAATTATGATGGACAGCAGTCAAATCCTCAGGTTTCTAATGCCAAAGCGAAAACTCCAGCATTGGATGCTTTTGGCCGGGATTTAAACAAACTGGCCAAAGACGGCAAGCTTGATCCGGTTATTGGCCGGGCAACTGAGATTGAAAGGGTTATCCGGATATTGAGCCGAAGAACAAAAAACAATCCAGTATTACTCGGAGAGGCAGGCGTTGGTAAAACCGCGATAGTTGAGGGTTTAGCTCAGCAGATCGTTGAAGGCAATGTTCCGGAAAGTTTGCGCAATAAGCGGGTAGTTGTTTTAGATTTGGCTTTAATGGTTGCCGGTACAAAATACCGCGGTCAGTTTGAGGAACGGATCAAAGCAGTTATGGATGAAATTAAACGTTCGGAAAATGTAATGATCTTTATTGATGAAATTCATACGCTAGTGGGGGCTGGCGGCGCGGAAGGCGCGATTGACGCCTCGAATATTTTAAAGCCAGCTTTAGCTCGTGGCGAGATCCAATGCATTGGCGCGACCACAATTAATGAATATAGAAAACATATTGAAAAAGATGCTGCCCTGGAAAGACGCTTTCAAACAATCATGGTTGAACCGCCGACAGAGGCGCAGGCAATCGAGATCTTAAAAGGTTTGCGGGAAAGATATGAAATGCATCATCGAGTTAAGTACTCAGATGAGGCATTATCCGCGGCAGTTAAATTATCTGAACGTTATATCAGTGGCAGATTTTTGCCGGACAAGGCAGTTGATATTATTGATGAAGCCGGAGCCAGAGCTCGTTTGCTGGTAATGACCGCGCCGCCGGATTTAAAAGATATGGAAAATAAAATTGAAGATTTAAGACAAAAAAAAGAATCTTCTGTTAAGAATCAGGATTTTGAAAAAGCCGCTTCTTATCGCGATCAGGAAAAAGAATCTCGCGCGGAATTAGATAAAATCCGCAGAAATTGGAATGAAAGCCGTATGGAAATGAACATTGAGGTCAAAGAAGAAGGTATCGCCGAGATTATTTCTCAATGGACCGGAGTCCCTGTTGCCCGTTTAGAGGAAAAAGAAGGCGAAAAACTGCTTAAAATGGCAGATGAACTGCATAAAACCGTCATTGGGCAGGACGAAGCCATAACCGCGATTACCCACGCGGTCAGACGCTCTCGTGCTGGATTAAAAGATCCGAAACGGCCGATCGGTTCATTTGTTTTTCTCGGCCCTACCGGAGTGGGAAAAACCCTGCTGGGTAAAGCCTTGGCGGATTTTCTATTTGGTGATGCTGATTCGATTATTCAAATTGATATGTCTGAGTACATGGAAAAATTTAATGTCTCAAGACTTGTCGGAGCGCCTCCAGGCTATGTAGGCTATGAAGAAGGCGGACAGCTGACAGAAAAGGTTAGAAGAAAACCGTATTCAGTTATTCTTTTAGACGAAATTGAAAAAGCGCATCCTGATGTTTTTAATCTTCTTCTTCAGGTTTTAGAAGAAGGCAGATTAACTGATAGCTTTGGTCGAAAAGTTGATTTTCGCAATACGGTTTTAATTATGACTAGTAATATCGGCGCTGATTTAATGCGCAAGCAAGGGTCAATCGGCTTTACTGCTCAGGAGGCAGAAGTTACTTATAATTCGATGAAAACTAAATTAATGGAAGAAGTTAAAAAAGCATTTAAACCAGAATTTATTAATCGAGTTGATGATTTGATTGTGTTCAGACCTTTGACTAAAGAAGACCTGTATAAAATTATTGAAATTGAAATAACCGAGGTTACCAGCCGCTTAAGTGATCAGGAGGTTACAATCGTTTTAGATAAAACCGCTAAAGATTTACTGATTGCCAAAGGTTTTGACAGCGCTTTCGGTGCTAGACCTTTAAAAAGAACGATTCAGAAATTTCTGGAAAATCCTTTAGCTGAAGAAATCTTAGCTGGTAAAGTCGATAGGAAAAAGCCGATAAACATCAGCGCGGATCTGGAAAAAGACGCATTATCGTTTATCAGCTGAGATTAAAGTCGGTAAATAATCTAGGCTGTTAAATATCAGAAGTTGATTATAAATATAGGGGTATGCATGAGCGCATATTTAGGGGTATTAAAAAAAAGGCTGAGCATTAGTTTTGAATATGTCGGAGGCCTGACAATCCTATTGTTTCGGACAATTGGTTGGGTATTTGCGCCGCCGCATAAACGCTTTCAACTGTTTGACCAGATGAAAAAAAATGGAGTAGACAGTCTGGCGATTGTTACTTTGACGGCTTTTTTTGCCGGAATAGTGCTAGCTTTGCAATCTGCTTATACCATGCGTCAGATGTCAGCGGAAATTTATATTGCAAGTCTTGTAAGTTTATCGATGACCAGAGAACTGGGGCCGGTATTTACCGCTTTGGTAGTTGCTGCCAGGGTGGGAGCATCAATAACCGCGGAAGTCGGGACAATGAAGGTTACCGAGCAGATTGATGCTTTGGAAACATTGGCAACAAATCCGATTAAATATTTAGTTGTGCCGCGATTTTTGTCGCTGTGTATTATGCTGCCGCTGTTAACGATTATTGCTGATGCTGTGGGGATTTTGGGCGGATACATTATCGGTGTTGCTAATCTGCATATATCACATCATTTATATCTTAAAAAGACTTTTGACGCTTTAGTGTATAAAGATGTGTTTACTGGCTTGATCAAAGCATTGGCTTTTGCCGCGGTTATTTCGATTGTTGCCTGTTATGAGGGGATGCGGACAAAAGGCGGGGCAGAAGGCGTGGGCAAAGCAACAACTTCATCAGTGGTTATTTCCTGTATTTTAGTTATTGCTTTGGATTGTTTTTTTACCGCTTTGTTTTATTTTGTTTGGCGCTAATGAACCTGAGTTTTTAAAATAGGATTTTTAATGATAAAAATTTCTAAGCTGTGCAAAAAATTTGAAGGCCAGGAAGTGCTTAAGGGGCTGGATTTAGAAATAAATCAAGGCGAGACTTTGGTAATCATCGGCCGCTCTGGATGTGGGAAAAGTGTATTGCTTAAACACATTATTGGGATTTTAGATCCTGACTCTGGACAGGTGTATGTTGATAATCAGCATGTCGCGGCTTTAAAAGGCAAGGATCTGGTTAAATTGCGGATGAAATTCGGCATGCTTTTTCAAGCAGCGGCTTTATTTGATTCGCTGAATGTTTTTGAAAATGTGGGTTTTGCTTTGCTTGAGCATACAGATTTATCTCGAGAGGAAATTCATCAAAGAGTCAAACAAGCTTTGCTTAGCGTTGATTTGCCGGATATTGAAAAGAAAAAACCCGCGGAGCTTAGCGGCGGGATGAAAAAACGTGTGGGCCTGGCCCGGGCAATATGCAATAAGCCGGAAATAATACTTTATGATGAGCCGACAACCGGTCTTGATCCGATAATGGCGGATATGATCAATGATTTAATAATTCGCTTAAAAGAAAAATTAAAAGTCACTTCAATTGTCGTGACCCATGATATGGTCTCAGCGTATAAGGTTGCTACGAGAATTGCCATGCTTTATGATGGTAAGATTATTGCTCAGGGTACGCCGGAAGAAATAAAAAATACGACTGATCCGTTTGTCCGGCAGTTTATAACCGGAGCAGCCCAAGGGCCAATAACTGATCGTCGAGAACAGATGGCAGAGGATATAAAAATAACAGGTAAAGGTTAACGGTGACGAAGCCCGTATCGGTAAGGTTTAAAGGTTTGGGCTTTAAAAATAAATTTCAATACGATAGCCGTTACCGTAAGACGAAACGGGCATCGTAACCTTAACCATAATCTTTGTATTTATAATAAAAGCTTATTTTGAGGTTTAAGTAAACGGGGGATAAAAAATGAAAGCGCTTAGTCTTGAGTTTAAAGTTGGGGTTTTTGTGTTTGTGTCTGTTGTATTGCTTTCGATGATTGTTTTTCAAATCGGCGGAGTCAATATTTTAGGCGCTAATATGTATAAATTAAACGTTGTCTTTGATTTTGTCGGAGGCGTTTCCAATGATGCTCCGGTGCATGTTGCCGGAGTTGCTGTGGGGGATGTAAAAGACGTAAAGATTTCTTATGATACAGTGAAAAAAAAGACCCAAGTAACACTAGTGCTGCTGATTAATAAAAATGTTAAAATCCCCATAGACTCGACTGCTTATATTAATACCTTGGGCATTTTAGGGGAAAAATACGTGGAAATCGTTCCCGGTGAATCAAGAGATACGTTTTTGGAAGAAGGCGATTCTTTGAAAGGTAATAATCCGGTTCAGATGGAAAAACTTACCGAATCATTGGTTGATATAGTTGGTGATCAAACAGTGCGCGATTCTTTAAAAGAAAGTTTCTATAATCTAAGAGTTGCTACTGATAATCTGCGCCAGGCTAGTGAGCTTTTAAATGATACAATATCAGAAGTGAAAAACGGCAAAGGCACGATCGGTAAATTATTAACTGATGATTCGATTTATAATCAAACTGAAGCAATGGTCGTGAATTTAAATACTAAACTGGATAAAACAATTACAGATTTAAATGTTTCTTTAACCGATTTAGTCAGTGATTTAAAAACTCATCCTTGGAAATTATTTCAGAAGCCTAAGCCGGATAAGAAAACAAAAACAAGAAAAACGGATAATTCTAATTATAACTTTAATTAAATATGAAAACAAAGACAAAAACAGCTTTTATCTGTCAGGAATGCGGTCATAATTCAGCCAAATGGATTGGCCGTTGCCCGGAATGCAGCAGCTGGAATTCTTTGGTTGAAGAATTTAGCGGGGAAAAGAAACCCAGAACCAGGGGTTTTTCGTTGGATACTTTTTCTAAGCCGGAAAAATTAGCGGATGTTAAGCTGGAAAATAAATTAAGGATCCAAACTGATATTGCTGAGTTTGATCATGTCTTGGGCGGCGGAGTGGTAATTGGTTCAGTGGTTTTGATCGGCGGCGCGCCGGGTATTGGTAAATCAACTCTACTTTTACAGGTTTGCGGGGCTTTAAATAAAAAAGGTAAAAGAATATTATACATCAGCGCCGAAGAATCCGCACAGCAGACAAAGCTGCGCGCCGAGCGTTTGGGCAATATTGGCGATGATTTATACATTGTTTGTGAAACAAATTTAGATGTGATTTTTGAACATATAAAAAAAATCGCGCCGGATATTATTGTAGCTGATTCAATTCAGGTCTTATATTTAGATGATATATCCAGTGCCTCAGGCAGTGTTTCTCAAGTAAGGGAATGCGCGGCAAGGCTGACAATCCTGGCGAAAAATTCCGGGATAGCTGTATTTTTGGTTGGCCATGTTACCAAAGAAGGTTCTTTGGCGGGACCTCGGGTCTTAGAGCATTTGGTTGACAGTGTATTGTATTTTGAAGGAGAAAGTCATACTGATTTTCGGATCCTAAGAGCAGTAAAAAATAGGTTTGGCCCCACTAATGAAATTGGAATCTTTGAAATGACTTCCTTAGGTTTAAAGGAAGTGCTTAATCCTTCTTCCATGTTTTTAACCGAGCGTTCGCAGGAAGTATCGGGATCAGCGGTGGTAGCGACCATGGAAGGCACACGGCCTCTACTTGTCGAGATTCAGGCATTGGTCAGTCCGACTAGTTTTGGTCTGCCTCGGCGGAGAACTACGGGTATTGATTTTAATCGCGCGGCATTACTGGTTGCGGTTTTGGAAAAACGCGGACATTATGCCCTGGCAAATCAGGATATTTTTCTTAATGTTGCCGGCGGCGTGAAAATCGTGGAACCAGCAGCTGATCTGGCGGCAATTGTCGCGGTGGCTTCGGGGTTTAGAGAAAAACCGATTTCCGCGGGTGATGTAATTTTTGGCGAAGTTGGCTTGGGCGGTGAGATCAGGGCGGTTTCTAATCCGGAATTGCGGATCAAAGAAGCAAAGAAACTAGGATTTAAAAGAGTTATTCTGCCGCAGAGTAATTTAAAAAATTTAAGTTTAAATAATAAAAAAAATGAAATAGAATTGATCGGTGTCTCTTCGGTAAAAGAAGCTTTGGATATTATTTTTAGTTAAGCGTTTAGCAAGAAATAGATTTTAAATTAAAAATATTTTTAATCCGATTAATAAAGCAAATTTGGTTTATTGATCAATGACTAAAACTTAGGGCAGATTGCTCTAGAAAATTATTTACGTTTTTAAAAATGTAAATAAATCGGAAAGAAAGACGGAGGCAGATATGACTATATTTTTTGTGCGCGCGATTTTTTGTCTTATAAGTATGCTGATTGGCCATCAGATTGGTTCTTTATTGGGAGGAGCTGATTCTAATACCGCGATGGTTGGCTTAGGCGTTGGCTTTACTGTGAGTTTTATTATTATTATAGTGGAGCGCGGCTTAAGAAGAATTTCTGTACGGGGATTGTCCAGCGCGGTTTTTGGCTTGATTTTTGGTCTTTTGGCAGCAAAGTTGTTATCAGAAGCAGTGATGCTCTTACCGGTTGATGAAGCAACAGCCAGAACGACCCGGGTTGTGTTCACTTTAATTTTATGCTATCTCGGAATGATTGTCGCGATCCGCGGCCGTGATGAATTCAATTTAATTATTCCTTATGTAAAATTTACTCGGCATGATCAGGTTCAGCAGAATATTTTACTTGATACCAGCGTAATTATTGATGGTCGGATTATTGATTTATGTCAAACAAAATTTATTGAAGGCAGATTAGTTATTCCGCGATTTGTTTTAAAAGAGCTGCAGCAGATTGCGGATTCTTCAGACGCGCTTAAAAGAAATCGCGGCCGCCGCGGCTTGGATATATTAAATAAAATTCAGAAGCTTGACCGGATCGTGGTTAAAATTCATGATGAAGATTTTCCCGAGATTACGGATGTTGATGCCAAGTTGGTGAAAATGGCTAAAGTTTTGGATGGAAAAATATTTACTAATGATTTTAATTTAAACAAGGTAGCGGAACTTGAAGGCGTAATTGTTCTGAATATAAATGATTTATCGAATGCTCTAAAGGCAATTGTTTTGCCTGGAGAATTAATGGAAGTTAAAATTGTTAAGGAAGGTAAAGAATTTAATCAGGGTGTTGCTTATCTTGATGATGGGACAATGGTTGTTGTCGAAGAAGCGAGAAAACTTCTGGGCCATACTTTGAATGTCGCGGTTACCAGTGTTTTGCAGACATCAGCGGGCAGAATGATTTTTGGTAAAATTGAGGGCAGCAATCCCCAAATCAATAAGAATGTTTAAAGGTAGCTTAAATGCTTAAAATCGCAGTCATAATTCCGGCAGCAGGAACTGGTCAGCGTTTAGGTTATAAAACCGGAAAACCTTATATTAAGCTGAATAATAAAGCTTTAGTATCCTATTGTTTGGAAATGTTTGAAAAAACTCCGGCAATAACCGATATTATTATCGCGGTTGAAAAAGCACAATTAAAAAAAGCAAACAATCTGGTTAAGCTTTTGGGATTATCAAAATTAAAAGCAGTTGTCTGCGGGGGAGTGACCCGCAGTGAATCTGTGTATAATGCGCTTAAATTCTTAGCTAAAGATACTGATTATGTGCTTATTCATGATGCGGCACGTCCGTTTGTTAATCAGGATTTGATCAATAGCTGTATTACGGCAGCAGTAAAATATAAAGCAGTTATTTGCGCGGTGCCTTGTATGGCTACGATCAAGAGCGTTGATAAAAACCGGAATGTGATCAGCACTTTAGATCGGAACAGTTTATGGCAGGTTCAGACACCGCAGGCTTTTAGTTATAAACTGATTATGCTGGCTTATGCCAAAGCGGAAAAGAAAAAGCTGGCTTTTTTTGATGATGCATCGCTGGTGGAAAAAATCCCACATAAAGTAAAAATTGTTATGGGTTTTAATAATAATATCAAGATCACGACGAAAGAAGATTTGGAGCTGGCAAATGCAATATTAAAAGCAGGGAAGCGCTTTGCGCTTAGCTGATGGCTGATAGCTTATGGCTCATAGTAACAGCTGGGATATGTTGACATTCGGTAAGGTTTAACGGTAACGAAGCCCGTATCGGCAACGTTTAGCGGTTTAGGATTAAAATAAAAAATTTAAAGACGACAGCCGTTACCGTAAGACGAAACGGGCATCGTAACCCTGACCGTAACCTTTTTATTTAGCTGTTAGTTTTTTTACGCGATACGCGATACTATTAAATAGGAAAATATATGCGCATTGGTTATGGTTATGATATTCATCAATTAGTGGAAAATCGCAAGCTTATTTTAGGCGGAGTGGAAATTCCTTGTTCTCTTGGGCTTTTAGGTCATTCTGACGCTGATGTGCTGCTGCACGCGATCAGTGACGGGCTTTTAGGCGCGGCTGGATTAGGGGATATCGGAGAGTATTTTCCCGATACTGATCCAAAATATAAGAATAGTGATAGTGCGGAGCTTTTAGGAATTGTTCATCAAAAAATTCAGGCAGCTGGCTATGTGATTATTAATCTTGATTGCACGATTTTTTGTCAGATTATAAAAATAAATCCAGTTAAACTTGAGATTAAAAAAAACATAAGCCGTATATTGGGAATTGATATCCAAGCAGTAAATATAAAGGCTAAGACAATGGAAAACCTTGATGCTATTGGGCAAAATAAAGCAATTGCCGCTGCCTGTGTTGTTTTAATTCAAAAGTAAACTATTTAACCGAGGTGAAATATGGAAGCCATAGTATTTGTTTTGATTCTGGTAGTTATTGCGATCATTTGGATAGTCATTACCTTTAATGATGAGATAAAATCAACTAAAGAACGCGATCCGGCCGCAACCAGTACATTGGAAATATTATTAACTTACGCCGGTCTGCATGCTTTAATTCTTCATCGTATTGCCCAGGCGATTTATCGTTTGAAAGTTCCGTTTATTCCGCGTTGGTTATCTCAGTTTAATCGTTGGCTGACTGGTATTGAAATCCATCCCGCGGCGACTATTGGTATGGGATTATTTATTGATCATGGTATGGGCGTGGTAATTGGCGAAACTACGATAATTGGTGATAATGTTACTTTGTATCAAGGGGTAACTTTGGGCGGAACTGGCAAAGAAAAAGGCAAGCGTCATCCGAATATCGGTGATAATGTGGTAATCGGTGCCGGAGCCAAGGTGCTGGGTAATATTACGATTGGTGATAATTCTTATGTCGGGGCAAACGCGGTTGTCTTAAGAAATGTTGATCCTAATTCCACTGTAGTGGGAGTTCCCGGAAGAATCACCAAACAAGATGGAAAGAAGATTGATACTTTATTAGATCATGCTCATGTGCTTGATCCGGTCAGAGACAAAATGAATGCCTTAAAGCAAAGAATCGAAGCTTTGGAAAAAGCAATAAAAGAAAAGTAGAATCAATGAGCCTTAAAATTTACAATTCACTGACTTCCGCTAAAGAAGAGTTTTCTCTGGTCAAGCCGGATAGCAATAAACTGAATATGTATACTTGTGGAGTTACTGTATATGATTCATGTCATATTGGCCATGGCCGTTCCTTATATCTGTTTGAAGTAATCAGAAGATATTTAAAGTTTAAGGGTTTTGATATTACCTTGGTTAGAAATATCACTGATGTTGATGATAAAATTATTAATAAGGCCAGAGACTGGGCAAAAAAAGACAATATCTCTTTAAACCAGGCTTTTGATAATGTGCGCGATTTTTTTATCGCTGATTATTATAAAGACTTGGAAAGCTTGGGATTGCCCAAAGCCGATAAAGAACCTTTGGCCACGGAAAATATTATTGAAATCCTGGAGTATATTAAAACTTTAATTGCTAAAGGTTTTGCTTATGTAAAAAATGGCAATGTTTATTTTTCTCCGCGTAAACTTGCTGATTATGGCAGTCTTTCCGGTAATAGCTTAGATCAGGTCTTAGAAGCAGTCCGAATTGATGATGATTTGGATAAACAGGATCCAGTTGATTTCGCGCTGTGGAAAAAAGTAAAAGATGATGAGCCTTCTTGGGATAGTCCTTGGGGTAAAGGCCGGCCAGGCTGGCATATTGAATGCTCGGTGATGAGCCAAAAATATCTTAATGTGCAGACATTGGATATCCATGGAGGAGGCCGGGATTTAATCTTTCCGCATCATGAAAATGAAAAAGCTCAAGCAGAAGCATTGACGGGTAAATTATTCGCCAAATATTGGATTCATCACGGACTATTAACGATCAATGGCCAGAAAATGGCCAAGTCTTTGGGTAACTTTTTTACAATCAAAGATGTATTGAAAAAATATTCCGCGGATATTTTGAAAATATTTTATCTTCAGGCGCATTATTCTAGTTCAATTGATTTTTCCTGGGAAAAAATGGATGAGGCGCAAAAAGCTTTGGAGCGAATTTCCCGATTAAAAGAGAAATTAGAAAAATTTTTTCAGGAAACTATTTGTAGTCAGCCTGGAAAAAAAATGCCAGAGAATATCGCTGTGTACAGAAACGCTTTTATCGCGGCGATGGATGATGATTTTAATATGCCCAAAGGCTTGGCAGTATTATTTGATCTGGTTTCTGAATGCAATAGAGTTTTTGATAGTGATAATAAAGATAAACAACTGATATTTGCTTCTGCATTGTCTGTGATCAATGAGATTTCAGGTGTTTTTTGCCTGGATTTTTTAAAACAAAAATTTAGTGGTTTGACTGATCCGCAAATACAGGAAAAAGTTGATTTGCGCATAAAATATAAAAGCGAGCGAAATTTTAAAACAGCCGATGAAATTAGAGATGAATTATTGTCTCAGGGTATTATTTTGGAAGATTTAAAAACTGGTAAAACAGTTTGGAGAATCAGCTGAGCTTGCCGGGTCGTATTGTTCTTGACACTAAAATTTAAAAGTGTTATAATTTTTAAAGCTTTAAAAAGTATTATCTATAGTTCTTTTTAAAGTTATTAATGAAGTATAAGTTTATTCATTGCAAAACGATAAACTGATTAAAAGCATAATTTTAATAATTAAAGGAGCGGTGAGATATGAAGGGAGCTTTATTTAAAGACCAGATTTTATCTGATAGAGAGAGGAAAAATCTCGATATTCTTGAAGTAGTTCGCCGTTATGGACCAGTGACTCGTACAGAAATATCAAGAATTACGAAATATAATATAGTTACTGTTTCAAACTATGTTAATAATTATATAAAGAAAGATCTTGTCGTGGAAAAGGGTTTGGATATTTCAAGCGGTGGAAGAAAGCCTACTTTAGTTGAACTTAATTCGAAAAACTGCTTTGTTATTGGAATTGATATCGGGCCGGATCATATAATTGCCACGCTTACTGATCTTTCATTAAATATGATTACCAAAGTTCATAAACAGCGCCCGGAAGAATCAATGGAAGATGTTGTCAGCAAATCTATAGAATTGATTTATGAAATAATTGAAAAATCTCAGATTGAAGCAAAAAAAATAAAAGGTTTGGGAATTGGGATTTCCGGGATTATTGACGCGAAAGCCGGAACAGTTAGGGATACTGATCCTGTGCGCGGGAAAACAGCGGCAAGTTATATTTCAATTAAGAATTTAATTGAAAGAGAATTTGGCATTCCGACTTTTGTCGGTAATGATGCTACTGTAGCTGCTTTTGGGGAGAAAAGAATCGGGCTTGACGCGGAAATCGAAAATGTATTATACATGTTTTCCGACGTTGGCTGCGGAATTATTATTAAAGGTGAAATTTACGCGGGAGCTGGCGGTAGTGCTGGTGAAATGCAGCTTAATACGTCTAGTGAAGATGATGATTTCACCAAAGATCTGGGATTATTTCGCCCGGGAAGCATAAATTTAGGGATTGTAGAATCAGGTAAGGCAGTAGTTAGAGCAGGAAAGAGTGAAAAGCTTAAAGAGCTTTGCGAGGGTAATCCGGACAATATTACTTCGGCTATTCTGATTGAAGCTGCTCGTCAAAATGATCAAGAATCAATTAAAATGCTGGAAAAAGCCGGGCTTAATCTGGGAGTAAGAATTGCTTATTTGATTAATTTATTTAATCCGGAAATTGTTATATTGGGCGGGGGGATGGAGCGAGCCGGAGACTTGATTCTTGAGCCAATTAAAAGAATGGTTCGTCGACTGGCTTTTGAAGAGCCGGCCAGTATGGTCAGGATAATTCCTTCTCGATTGGGAGAAAACGCGGTTTCTTTGGGAGCGGCAAGTTTAGTAATTCGTGAGATTTTTATTCATGCTTAGTTAAAAAATCGGTAAAGTTTAACGGTAAGGAAACCCGTATCGGGAGCGTTTAACGGTTTAGGCTAAAACAATAAATTTTAAGACGACAGCCGTTGCCGTAAAACGAAACGGGCATCGTAACCCTAACCGTAACTTTTTAAATTGGAGGTAAGGTACTATGGATAAAGAACTTAAGTTTATGAAAACAGCAGCGTTGATTTTTAAGGTCTTATCCTGGTTTTTTGTTGCGTTTTTTATTTTCGTGGCGATAGTTACTTTGCTGGGATTTGCAGATAATACTCCGCGAATTGGAAGTGTTGTATTTATAATTGGAGGAGCTTGGTTTTTTCTTGTTTTTTTACAGTATCAGTAAGCTTGAAGCTTATCGCTGATATTTCTGAAAATTCTCAGAATCAGGAAGAATCAGTACGAAAATTAAGCATTAAGCTTGATAAATTGGTTTCCTTACTCGAAGGAAAGCCTTTGGCTTAATATATTAAAATAAAACTTGTTAAAGCCTTGACAAACTATTGCATGGATGCTATACTTTAAACATAAGAAAACAATTTATAAAGTTTCAAAAAGTAAATTGTTTATCCGAAAAGGCAAACCTGCTGAAAAGTGGGGACGTCTCGATCCTTTAATAAATGGGTCGTGACCGTGAATCCGAACGAAGTGAGTGGTTCACGGCAAAGCTACGGGTCTAAAGCAAAAGCAAGGATCGCCGAGCGCACCGATAACTTAATGCGACGATATGAGCTATGATAGCCGAGCTACCGGAGTGTACGAATAAGTATACTTTGAGTGCGGTTTTTTTTATGTAAAGTGAGGATCTGATGAAAAAAAGTTTCTGGTTTAAGATCATTACGATTATAATAATCCAGGCAATTTTGCTTACCCAAGTAGAATTTGCTTTGGCATCTACATTCAGTAGTAAAGATCTTTGCCGGGAAGCTGCTTTAAAATATCAGAAAATAACCAGCAGAACAATCAGTTTGATATTTGGAATTGGTTGTTTGCAATTAAATTCCAGATCACGCCAATTAGATAAGCTGTTTAGTTTACTTACCAGTGACAGTTTTAAGCTAGCAGAAAATGTATTAGCAAGTAAATCACATAACACTAGTAAAGACATTTATAAAGTTTTTGCTTTAACTGTTTTTAATTGTAATACAGTTAATAATCAATATGTTGCTTTAATTATAAATAAAGCTCAAGCTGCTGTTTGTTGGATGTCGGGAACTCAGGAATCCAGAGGTCCTCCAATGATTACAAAAAATATTGAATCAAATTTTAATAGCCGAATTGTTTAGTTTAGCAATTCGGCTTTTTCTTTTTATCTTTAAGGGAGGTGTGGTTATGGATGAGAGACGCAGGTTTGAAAGAAATGGTGTTGAGTGTCCTTTACAAATTCAGGCAGTAGAAGCAGCGCAGTACATGATTAGAAATTCATTTTGCAATAATGTTAGTCCAGTGGGCATGTCAATAACAACTTTTGATTTTTACCCGGTTAATGGAAAAGTGCATTTGAATTTACTTTCCAATACATTGACTAGCATGGTAGAAGCAATTGGCAGGGTTGTTTGGGTAAGAGAAATGCCGCATCAGAAAAGATTTAAAGTGGGTATAGAATTTGAGGATCCTAGTGAGAGTTTAATGCAAAAAATAAAAGCATTGATTTCTAAAAAATCAGAGAGGCAGTAAACATGAATTATTGCAAATTACCAAGCCATATTATTAAAAGTTTTATATTGCTATTTATATTTATATTATTTGGTTTAATTATAAACCGGCTGGGGATTTGTCAAATGGAGAAAATAGATGGTTCAAAAGACCAACAGCAGAAAGCAACATTAACCGAAAATAGTTCCGTCAATGTAGTTCCTTATACAAAGGGTGCGGCAGCTTCACCTGCTGGATCATCAATTACTCGGGGAGCAAAACTTGAACAAACGGTTAAGGGTTTAAATGACGCGGGATATTCATTAGATGAAGTTACTGTAATTTTAAAAAATGATAAAAATGATGCTTCAACTGTAAGCATCGCATGTTTAAAACAGGGGTTTAATGGACAGCAGATTTATAAATCTTTATTAAAAGCCGGCTATTCAAAAAAAAGTGCTGACTTGGCAGTGCCTTTATCAATCAGGCCGGAGATTCAGATTTTGGGCATATCAACAAATTATAATGAAGCGATAGATTCATCATTAGCGGGGAAAAATAATAAAGTTTCTCTATCGGTCTCGGAAAGTGTAATGCAAGTTCCGGTGTCTGTTGGAGTGACTTTTAATGGATTAAGTAATTGGAATTCATTTCAGGATAAGAGATTTTCAAGTGAAAGGTAGGTATTAAAATGGTTATTAAAACAAATATTTACGAAATTATAATTATTCTTTTTATCAGTTGATTCAATTTAAAACCTAAAAGGAGGTATTTGTGATGAAGAAAAAAATTTTAATAAGTATGATAATGATGATTAGTTTTGTTTGTATTTTCTCCGGGGAGGCTAACAGCCAAATTATAGGCAGAAAAACTGATGGCTCTGAATCGGAGGGTCTCCAAAAATGGATCCTGAAATTGTCCAATAGCTTAGGGGTCAGCTCAAGGCCTAACGTTGTTGCTGTATCAAGTGATGATACCGCGGTAACTGCTGTTCAGAGCGCGAATGAAGAAACAGCGCTCACTCCTATTCAAACCGCGACATCTGTTGCTTCTGGTTTAATTGCTTCCGGGACAATTGATAAATCTGTTGTTAAAGCAACATTGATGAGTTATGGGTATGGAGAAACTGAAGCAGAAATCGCTTTTACAAAAGCAAGTACAAATAATGTTTTAGATAATATGATGGTTGTTCCGGTTGTTGATAAGATAACAATATCGCAGGAATCTACTATGTCAACACTTGCTCCTGGAAATAGAGTTAAGCAAGGATTAAAGCCTCAATCAAAGTTTCAAAAGGGCAGGATCGCTAATTATATGAAAGATCCTAAGCAAACTGTTAGGCAGGATGAAATCAATACAACAACTGAGATGCTGGATGAAGGATATACTGTTGTTCAGGTTGCGCAAGGTTTCGCTGCTAATGGCTATACTTCTGCTAAAACTGCCGCGATATTTCAAGCGTCGGGGATTAGCGCAAAGGATGCTTATAACGCTTTAAGCAGTATGGGGATTGGTGAGGGAAAAGGATCAATCCTAAAGTCATGGGCTGCGGTTTTTAAACGTTTTGGTAGTAATGTAATGATTAAAGACCGACAAGAAACTCAAAAACAGGAGGCGATTAAATCAACAGTAAATGATCTTGCCTCAGCCGGCTATGATGTCACAGAAGTATTAGGTGTAGTTGTGCAGGATTTAAAAGATACAGGAATGACAGCACAGCAGACAAACGATTTTTTAATTGAAAAAGTAGCTGACGGTACAGGAAAGCCAATAGCTAATTTCAGGAATGCTGGCAATATTTCTTTAAGTTCAATTGTAGGCGTAATTCAAGGCAGAAAAAATGGTGGATCTGTCTCAATGACTTCTTATGGTCAGGGAGAAATAGCATTAGCATCAGCAATGATTAAAGCCGGCTATTCAACATCAGAAGTAGCGTCTTCATTTAAAACAGGATCGTATTCCTATACTAACGCGGATACGCAAAAGATACTATCTCAAACAAATATATCCAACCCGGCAAGTCCGGATACAACAACTAATAATAATACTCAAGAAGATTTGCTTAAGCGTAATACGCAAGCATTACCGATTTAATATATTAAATATAAGGGGGAGGTCAAATCATGTATGACCAAACAGGAAAACTGTGGTTTAAAATCATCGCGTTTATTGTGCTGGAAGCATTTCTATTTACAATTGCTGATGTTTCTTGGGCAGCTAATTATCGCGATCAGCGCGGCTCGCAGCAAATGGCGCTTGATTCTCAGAAAAATAAAAAAGAGAAAGATAATGTATCGGCTGATGCTCTGAGCAATCAGTTGGTGCTTACCCAGCCGGCAATGCCTTATATGGGTTTTGGTCAAATTACCCCTCAAGGACAACAGGGATTAGAATCAATATCTTTAATTGATACAACGATTTCTGGTCTTTCAATTGCGGGTAATGATTTATCCGATATTTTTACAACGCTTAAGAGTTCGGGATGTTCAGTCAGTGAAGCTGGCTTTGGCGCGATGCGGCAAGGTTTTGCTAAAAAAGAAATATATCATGCCTTGATCAGCGCGGGATATGATAAAGATGAAGTTAAAACATTGCTGGGCAGTTTACTGAAAATGGAATCAGAAACAAAAAAACAAGATGAAGCAGCTGTTCAAACAAAGACCGGACCTCCCCAAGAACAGTCGGAACAGGATAAGACTCAGCTTAATCAAAAAAAGGCAATATTTGAAATCCCCAGTGTAACTGACCTTCCGATTGAAAAAGATGTGACAAAAATTGTAGAAAAAACAGTTCAACAAGGCGCAGTGCTTCGCCAAACAGTTGAATTTGTTCGTTTAATGATAAATGAAGGAAAACGCGGTAAAGAGCTTATAAAAATTCTTAAAAAAGCTGGACTAAGCAATGAAAGAATCACTACAGCGCTCTCCCAATTAGGCTTTAATCTTAAAGATATCATAACTATATTAAAAGATTCAAATATTAGCTGCACGGATATAGTGCAGGCAATATATAATTCGCAAGTTAACTACAGTGATAAAGACATTTATACCGCATTATTAAAAGCCGGATTTTCCGATCAAGAAATAATTAATGCTTTAAGAAACGTGGGGATGAATGCCGCAGATATTTTAAAACTGACAACCGAGCTTGGCCGAAGTATGACGCAAGTTGCTGACGCAATGGTAAAAGCAGGATTTAATGTCGCTGAAATTGCCACTGCCTATGTGCTTAAGGCTATGCAGTGGACATGGGATAATTCAGTTAATGTTATAAATTGCGCGGTCAAAGCTTTTGACGCTTTTCTTAACAATGTCGGAAGGAAATTCTCTTCAAAACAAGATTTAGCATATGAGCTGATAGTTGATGATATTCTAGCAACCGGAGAAGTCCTGATTCAGAATCAAGATGTTATGACCTCAATGGTCGCGATTAAGAATGTTGCCCAGAATCATGGTATTGATTTAGAGGGATATAATCTCAGCCTTAATAGTTTGCTGGAACTTGAGGGTGTATCAGTAGTGCATTTGGATGGAGATCACTGGGTTACTTTAGTTGGTATTGATGGTGATCAGGTTACGATTATTGATAATGGCACAGAAGAAGTTATTTCACTTAGTGAATTTCAGATTCGCTGGGATGGAAATGTTTTAGCTTTTAATCAGCAGGAAATTAGTCAGGATAAATTGATTGATCTGCAGATGCGCGAGATTCGTGGCGGCAGGGGATTGCTGAGTGTTCTTACTTTAGGTCTTAGTGATGTAGTAGAAAAAGTAGTAGACGTCGTAGTTGATGTGGTTAAGAAGGTGTGGGATGTTATTAAGGTAGTTGTCATCGTTGTTGTCGCTGCGGTATTAACTTATGTAACTGCCGGAGCTTTAGCTCCGGTTTTTGTCGCGGCTTTTGCAGCTACAACAGCTGTCGCTGTTGCTGCTTGTACTGCATTGGCAGCTGCTGTTGCCAGCTTTGCCGTAACTTTTTGTATGGGAGTACTTCAAGGACAATCATTTGGTGAGGCATTTAAAAGCGCGCTTATTGCTGGTGTGGTTGCCGGGATTGCTTCGGGTATTAGTTCATATGCTAATTTTAGTTCACCAACAGGGACCCCAACCACAACAGGAGGTACTTCTTTTGGTGGGTCTGAAGCAGCAGTATCTGGTACAACCGGAGGTGCAGGAGCAGGTGCAGGAGCAGGTGTGGGTGCAGCAACTGGTTCAGTAGCTAGTTCAGCTGGTGGCACAATCTTAGGTGTAAGCACGGTTTCAATTGCTAATGCAGCTATAAGCGCGGTTAAACAAACTGTTGTGAGTTATGCCTTGACTAAGTTAATGGATGCAGCAGGGATTGATAATGTTTATTTACGAGCAGGGATTGTTGGCGCGGCCGGAGCTTGGGCAGGTAGTTCTGCTGGAACACTGAGTGTTGAAAATGGCAGTTGGAGCATGGCAACTGGGGAATTAATGACCTCGGAAATTGCCAAGCAAATGCTCACCGGAGCAGCAACTCAAATTTCCATGGAAGCAATCAAACAACAAGGTTATAAGCAGGGATGGGATCCATTACTCACTGATGGTTTATCTTTGACTGTCGGTACTTTTGCCAATATCGCAACCAGTTCAGCATTAGACATATATAATGGCAAAGAAATAAACACAACAAAATTTACTAATCCGGCTGGTGATCGTTTTGATACTAATTTTTCTAATTTATTTGTACAGAACTTTAAGTCATCTGTTGGAGAACTAATGGGCGCGTTAGCATCCAAAGCAGTTGACCGGATATGCCTTCAAAATAATGTCGATCCAATATTGTCTGCCGGATTATCTTCGATGAGTACAAGTCTTTTTACCAGTTTGACCAACTTTGCAGTAAATGATAGTGATTTTGGGATGACTGATATTGGTAATGCTTTGAGAAAAGGGGCTGGCTCTGCCATGGATGCAGGGTATAAAGATTATTTGATCAGAGATTTAGGTTATACTCAAGCCGAAGCCACTCAGACGGCATATGGAACTTCTCTTGTATTCAATATGTTCAGTCAAAATTTAGAAAAGGGAACATCCCCAACTCTTGAAAGCACAATCCAGTCACTTTTCAATGATGGGGTCAAGAGCCTTGGTTTTACCAATGAATATAATGGTTCATCATATAATCAGACAAAGTACTTAGATACATTTGATTCAGAAATAGATACTCTGGAATATATGATGTATGCCAGTGATGCAGGAATTACTCTTGATGATAATGGGGTATATCGTAATTCTGATGGCAGTGAAAACACTTATATGAATCGCAATAAAGCGAGAACAGAATATAATCAGTATTGGAAAGAGAAAAACCCGGAAGTTTTTGATCGTTCCTCTGGTACTGCTACTGCATCAACCGGAAATTTAAGTTTCGCTGATGCTTGGACAAAAACTCTGGATACGAGAAATCTGAGCAATATGGCCACTCAATCAGCGGCTAATTTTAGTTCAGGGGTAACTAATTTGCAGACTTCTCTTGATGTTATCAGTATTAATGCCGCGACGATGAACACCGGAGTAGCGGCGAGTTTTGGTTATAATGGGGTTATTCAATTATCCCTTGCACAGGGAACAAATGTAAACCCAGCACAAGCAATGCAAAATCTGCTTAATTATGGCCAAAATGCGACAAAGATATATGGCGCTAATGGTAAACAAATCGTCGGGCTTATGTTTGAAAATTCTGATGCTTTCTTTCGCAATAAGGCATCAGCTTATCAGGCTGTAGATACAAGTACTCCTTGGATTAGAAATCAAAGAGTATATACCAGTGATACAGCTTATAAAGATGTCGGAGTCCAGGCAAATAGTATTAAAGATTTAGTGTCAAATCAAAATCTTAGTCTGGTTTCCTACAGTACAAATAGTTTTCAAACTGATTTGCTGTCCATGGCTGCAACAAGTTCATTTGCTGTTAATGGAAGTGTTGTTTATGATCAGTTAAACAATATTTTTATGCTCCAGAATGCGACATTTACCTCAGATAGTAAACAGGAAACCGTTGATTTTTCAACTAAGCTGAGCAATGGAGATAAAGTTTATTTTAGCGTTCAAAGCGGTAATGGGTTTAATAATGCTGTATTAAAAACCAGCGCGGCAAAAGACGCCGCGGTATATACAACCCGGGTAGACGGTGTAGCCAAAGAATTAAAGATCGGCGATATTACTTCCAAGGCCAGCGATAAGGTTTCTTCATTAGAAGTCGCGCTTACTGTCAGCGCCAGTGGAAATTTGAATTTAGAAAGTGCATCATTAAAAGATGCGAATAAAATATTAGCTTCTGAAAATAAGCTTGCAGCAGAGATTATTAACTTGCCTTCAGGCTGTATTGTGGGAAATACAACCTTAGAGTTAGCAAATTCTACAAATGGCTTGGCAGTGACTGCGGTAGAAAATATTGATTCTAATCGGAGCATTAAGTATTCCGGAGAAGACGCGAAAATAACCAGTAAAGCCCAGTTTGTTTATAACCGAGATGGGAAAATAACCTCAATTGTAAATAAGGATATTTCTGGTAAGAATCTTGGTGTAGATATTCAGACTCAAAAAGGAAGTATTACCCTTTTTGATAATCAGATTTCTTTTGCTAATCAAAATAATTCTTTATTAACAAATCTAGGTTCTTTTTTTGGTATGAGCAGCGCGGAAGAGTTTACAATAATTAAAGGAGAAGCATTAGCGGCTACTAATTATCAAATAATTAATTCTGTGGAACAACAGCAATCTGGAGCAGCCGGCGGAGCCGGAGAAGCCCCTGGTCTTAATAAAATAATCCTGATTGGGGATGCTAATGGCAATCAATACATTCAACAAGGTTCGATGTTTACAATCGAAAATAATAATTGGGCGGTTAAAGATAATGATGTAATTCATAATAATAGCGGTAAAACAATAACCGTTAGCGGCAAAGCATTTGAAAACGGTGAAATAGCTGCTGTTCATAAGGGTAATATTTTTAAAGCAACAGTTGCTGATGATGTCAAGGACCGGGAAAATATTGAATATAAACTTGATGTTAGTGGTTTTAATCTTAATCCCTTGAATATTATACAAGTTGCAGATACAGTGGTTTCTCTGCCGATCGGAGTAATGAATGCAAACGATATTTATCTTACTGACTCCGGGGCATTAACAATTACTCAAAATATTGCTTTGCAGGGACCTGATGTAAAGGGATTATACATATCAGCTGCAAATACTACTTTTACTCTTAACTCAGATGGCAATCAGGCTTTAAAAACTGAGTTCAGTCAGATTGGATTAAGCGGGACTTTGGAAAATCAAGGCGCGGCTGGTCTAAAAGTCGGCAGTAATCAGTTGATTGGGAATACCCAAGTAGTAGATAATAATCTTTCGACTACAACTGCTGAAAGTAATAAGATAAAAATCAATGTGACTGAGGATGCCTCTTATTATCAAGGCGGGCAAGTAACCCTGACCAATAGCGGCTTGGTTTATAAACCATCAGATATTCTGGAAATCACAGGATTGGGAAGCAGTGCTCCGAACTTTAATGCTAATACCGAACTTTACAGCGGATCCTTTGTCAGCGTGGGAAATCTTAAGCTCACCACAGATGGCAGTTATAAAATAACTCAAAACAGTGTAATGACCACAAACGCAGACAGCAAAATTCTGATCACACTACTAAATCAATCTGGACAAAATGTCGATACTATCATGAATCTCCAAGAAGTCAGCATTCCAGAAACCAATAAAACAGTAGAGTATTCTACTCCTGATTTTCAGAATTTTAGTGAAGCAACCGCGGGAATGAGTTTTAGTACACAGGGAATTGAGTTTACAATTCAGGATAAAGGATTAAATAAATTTGAAGCACGCAGTCAGCCAATATCTGCTGTTGCCGCCATTGAGTTGAAAAATAAAGATTCGATTTCCAGTAAGATTGATTTCAAAGAAAATGTCGAGTTGACAATCAGCCCATTGGGCAGCATTGTTACCGCGGATAATGTAACTTTTAATCAGGTTAATACTCTAAAATCCGGAGCAGAAGTAAAAGTTAATCAGGACAAGTCGGTTGAGATCGTTAGCGGCCAAATTAATTTGGCGAAAGCTGATGCGCTTAAAGGTCAAAATAGTGTAGCCACAATCCAGCCTGATAAAAATAAAGAGCAGAATAAAAAAGATAATGATACAAAACCAGTATATGTCGGAGAAGCTAAAATTGATCTTTTAGGAAATAATAAATATGACTTATATGGAGATCTGAGTTTTAATAAAGATTCAGGGGTTTATTTAGCAGATAATACAAAAGTTACTATTAACAATTTAGCGAAAGATGGCAAGGATTTTGTTAATATTGGTAATACTCGGGCTGTTGCAGGAACTTTTGGCGTAAGCCAGGGACAGATAACCGCGATAGCAGGCGGCGCGAAGCTTTTAGAGCATATTACCAAAAGCGGTGAATATATAACTTTAGAATATAAAGGAACAAAACAAGTATCCGGAAAATCAATAGATCAAGGCTGGAAGATCAATGCCAGTCAGGCAGCAATTGACAGCAAAGAATCCTGGTCTGGAACAATTCAAGGGCAGTCAGTAAATTATAGTTTAGCCAAAAAGAACAATGAGACAATCATCCAGATCAATAATGGCGCTGGAGTAGAATTAAAAAATCAAACCCTTATTGGGTATGGGAATCAAGAGTTAAAAAATGTAACAGTATTCGCCACTCAGAAATTAGCTAATGGAAATTTTGTTTATACGACTACAGATGAAAAAGCAATTGGCTTTCAGCAATTACAGAGTACATCAGCTGGTGGACCAGCCAGTCAGATGCTGGGCAAAACAATTGTTAGTATTTCCGATTCTTTTGATAATGGGCAGAGGATAAGAACATATGGCGCTCAGACAAATGGCGCATTTTGCTTAACTTTTACTGCTGATAAGGAACTGAAAGGAATCAATGTAGCAGAACAATTGGCCGGCAGTTCATTGGAAATAGTTGGCAGTGGAGCAAAAGTCAATGGTGAGACATTTTTAAAGGGAGCAATAAGTTATAACTGGAACGGCAAAGAGATCGCCAGCAGTTATAGCAAGGGCACAACACTATTAGAAGCAAATACGAGTTATGGTCAGGTAACTCGAGAATATTTAGGAGCAGACAGTTGGAAGTTTAATGCCAGCCAGTCGGCAATAGATAATAAAGCAGTATGGAAAGGAACATATAGAAATCAGTCTGTGGACTATAATGTAGCTGATAAAAATGGTGAGACCATAATCCAGATAAATAAAGGATTAGGCCTAAAAGTAGAGAATCAGACTATTGTTGGTTATGGCAAACAGGAATTAAAAAATGTAGATGTAACTGTAACCCAGAAATTAGCCAATGGACAGTTTGTTTATACAACAACTGATAAAGACGCGATTGGCTTACAGCAATTACAGAGCACATCAGCCGGCGGCGCGGCTAGTCAGATGCAAGGCCGGACAATTGCCAGTGTTTCTGATTCTTTAGTCGGTGGTAAAACAGTCAGAACCTATGGGGAGACTTCAGTAAAAAAAGATGGAATTAATTTTGCTCTGACTTTTACCGCAGATCAATATCTTAGTACTGCGGTTAATGTTTCAGAGCAATTAGCTGGAAGTTATTTAGAGATCGCGGGTAGCGGAGCAAAAATCCAAGGCAAAGATATAATCAGCGGATCAATTGATTATGCGGCTAATGACAAGGGAGTGGTTGTCGGAACTTTTAGTCAAGGCTCTGAACAATATCAGGGGACAATAAAAGGTACTAATCTCAAGGTAATCAGTGTATATAATGGCACAGTCAATGGTGTGGACAAAGGTTGGACAATGCAGTATCAAGGCATTGGGGTGCTCAAAGAAGGCGCGGCTAAATTTGATGTCCAAATAAATGGCAAAACATTTGAAGCAACTTTAGTCAGTAGTCAGGAAGGGTATTCTGCGCAGATTAATCAAAATGTTGGTATGAATAAGGATTTCGTGGATTCCGAAGGCGGCAAACATGGTGATGTAGAACTATTCGCCACCCAGCTTTTAGCCAGTGGTAATGTTGAATACATGGCAAAAGATAAGGGTAAGGGCGATTGGAAACAGGAAATCACAGCAGGTGTTGCCGGTGCGCAGATAAAATATGAAGGTGCTAATAATCTGAGCGTTAAAGATCAGATAAATGCTGATGGCAAAACAATCAGAACATATACTGCAGCTAATGATGGTAATTTCCAAATA
>Ga0180007_10000574_pt1 | contig 59112 bp, 51 predicted proteins | sample MM_PC_MetaG_FD_121122 | JGI IMG/M metagenome (GOLD analysis project Ga0180007, IMG submission 121122) | Groundwater microbial communities from the Aspo Hard Rock Laboratory (HRL) deep subsurface site, Sweden - MM_PC_MetaG | ecosystem: Environmental > Aquatic > Deep subsurface > Groundwater...
CAAAAATTCTCTTTGAGCGGCGCTTTCGAACGTAATTTTGACAGGGATGTCAAAATAGTGAGAACGCGCGGCTGGGCCTGCACGATGCAGGCTCAGGCTTAGCGAAAAGATGTGTTTTTGCCTTGCGCGAACGCGAGTAACAACGGAGATGTCTCATGAAGATTTTGATTTGCGCTGCTGGATCAGGGGGGCATATTTATCCAGCGCTTAGTCTGGCTCAATCCTTGCAAGCAGCGGATAAAAATATCCAGATATTTTTTTTATCAAATAAAAAAGCAATTAGTCGGGAAATTTTTAAAAAAACCTCAGATAAAGTATTTATCGCGGATTTTATTTCGCCTTATCGAGGTAAATGGACAAATCCGTTTAAATTCTTCTTGAAGAATCTGGGTTTTCTGCTAAAATTTATATCAGAGACGATAAAAGTATTTTTTTTAATTCTAAGCCTAAAGCCAGACGCGGTGATTGGTTTTGGCGGGATTGTAAGTATTACCGCGATCAGCTTTGCGCGGCTGCTTGGGGCTCCGACGCTGATTCATGAACAGAATATAATGCCTGGGCAGGCGAATAAGCTGCTAAGCCGCTATGTGACAAAGGTGGCGGTTGGCTTTAAGCAAAGCAGTAAATATTTTAAACAAGCTGTGGTGTTTACCGGTAATCCGCTGCGTCAGGATATTGAACAGGTTGATCAGCTGGCTGCCTGTGAAAGTTTAGGCTTGGGAAAAAATTTGTTTACGATTTTGATCTTTGGCGGCAGTCAAGGCTCGCGATTTCTTAATACAAGTTTTACTCAGGCAATTGCCGGCCTTGAGCATAATTTAAAGCATGATTTACAGATTATTCATATTTCAGGGACAAAGGATGTCGCGGCACTTGTTGATTTTTATCAACAGCAAAATATTCAAGCAAAAGTATTCTCATATTGCGGCAAAATGTCTGTTGTATACAGTGCGGCAGATCTGGTAATTGGCCGCGCGGGAGCAGGAACGATCAATGAGGTTTGTTTTTTTGCCAAGCCAATAATTTTTATTCCCTATCCTTATGCCGGCGGACATCAAAAACTAAACGCGGAATTTATGCGAAAGCAGGGAGCGGCATGTTTATTGTTTGAAAATAATTTAACCGTAGAACATCTTCAACAAGATATTCGGCGTTTAATTGAAAACAGAGATGTTTTATTGAGTATGGGGCAAAAAAGCCGCGAACTTTTTGTTCCCCAATCAGAGGTAAAATTAGCAAAATTAGTTTTAGCGATGATTAAAGCTTAAATCAAAAATTATTTAAAAAGAGTAAGTTCTAAATCTAAGGTATAAGGAGAATATGCGAAAAATAACAGAACTTATCCCGAATAAAAGAGTGCATTTTGTGGGTATCGGCGGGGTAGGCATGAGCGCGTTGGCGCAATTGCTTTTGGAGCAAGGATATTATGTTATCGGGTCTGATCTTAAAAAAAGTAAAAATACGGATCGCCTGGAGTCTTTAGGGGCGATTATTTTTTTTAGTCATCAGACCGAGAATTTAAAAGACGTGGATATTCTGGTTTATTCTTCCTGCATCAGGGATGACAATCCTGAGATTATGGCCGCGAAAAAGAAAAACATTAAAATAATCAAGCGCGGTTTATTGCTTTGTTTTCTGATGCAGGGCAAGCAAGGTATCGCGATTGCCGGAGCGCATGGCAAAACAACAACGACTTCTTTGATCTCTTTGCTTTTAACCACAGCAGAGCTTAATCCCAGCTTTGCGATTGGCGCTGATGTTGAGGCTTTAGGCGGTAATGCCCGGCATGGAAGCGGCGAATATTTTGTGGCTGAAGCTGATGAAAGTGACGGCTCTTTTTTATGTCTGCGTCCGGATTACGCGCTGATTACGAATATTGATAAAGAGCATCTGGATTTTTATCAGGATATGGCACATATCGTCCGGACATACGCGGAATTTATTGCTAATTTAAATCCAAAGGGCAGCTTGTTTTGTTATGGAGAAGATCAGCATCTTAAACAGGCTTTAAAATCATATACCGGGCAGCTGGTGACTTATGGTTTTGCTGAGGATTGCGATGTGCGGGCAGTAAATACGCGTTTTTGGGATATGCAGTCTGAATTTGAATGTGTTTATCGCGATGAAATCAGTATTAAATTTAAATTATCGGTTCCCGGTCAGCATAATATTTTGAATGCTTTGGCCTGTATCGCGTTGGGGATTAAACTGGGCATTGATCTGGATATTATTCAAAAAACGCTTGAGGAATTTAAAGGCGCGAAACGCAGATTTGAAGTGAGAAGTAAAAATAACCGGGTGATTATTGTCGATGATTACGCGCATCATCCCACAGAAATAAACGCGACTTTGCAGGCTGCTAAATCCTGGAAAGACCGCAGGCTTGTCGGCGTGTTTCAGCCGCATCGCTATAGCCGGACGAAATTTCTTCAAGAAGAATTTGCCCATTGTTTTGATTACGCGGATCAGATTATTATTACGGATATTTACGCGGCCAGTGAACAGCCGATCAAAGGCATAGCCGCCCGGACGATTTATGATCAGGTAAAAAAAAGCGGGCATAAAAATGTGTTTTTTTCCCCGCGTAATGAATTGAAACAGCATTTATTGGATAATGTTCAGGACGGAGACTTGCTGATGCTTTTGGGCGCCGGGGATATTAATGATTTGTCGGAAGAGTTATCGGAAAATTTTTCAAAACAGATTTAAGTTAATAAAATACGCTTAAGGATAAATGAAAACAATAAGCAATATTAAAATCCAGGAAGATTTAGCGCGGGTGTTTAAAGGCAGAATAAGGCTGAATGAATCCTTAGCCGAGCATACTTATATAAAAATCGGCGGACCAGTGGATTTGTTTTTAAATCCCGAAGATATCGCGGATTTAAGGGCCGCGATTGAATTTTTAAATAAAGCTGATATTCCCTGGGTAATTATTGGCAAGGGGAGCAATCTTTTAGTCAGTGACCAGGTTTTGCCTATAGCCGCGATTGAATTAAACAATGATTTTTTTCAACAGATAAGCAAACGAGATAATATTGTATACGCGGCAGCGGGCGTTAGTTTGGCAAGGTTTGTCAATTTTAATAAAAGCCAGGGATTAGCGGGCAGTGAGTTTTTAGCCGGGATTCCCGGAAGCATTGGCGGGGCAGTATTTATGAATGCCGGGGCGCGTGATCTGTATTCCGGAAGTTTAGAAAAAATCTGTTCAATTGCTGATATCACTGTCAAAGTTCAGGTAATGGATAAACAGGGGAATTTAAGAATTATAAATAAAAAAGATATTAAATTTTCTTATCGGAGCTGCGGTCTGGATGAGCAGATAATTCTCGCGGCCTGGTTTGAGCTCAAACCAGGAGTTGAACAAAAAATCGACTTGGATATTCAGGTTTTTCTGAATAATAAAATAAAGACCCAGGAGCTTTGTTTACCCAATGCCGGCTGTATATTTAAAAATCCCGCTGCGACTAAGGTTAGTGCCGGAGCTTTGATTGATCAAGCGAGTTTAAAAGGTTTGGCAATTGGTGACGCGGCAATATCTTTTATCCACGCTAATTTTATTGTGAATAAAGGCAATGCCAGCTTTGCCCAGGTTAAATCACTGATTGTTAAAATTCAGGAGACTGTGAAAAATAAATATTCGATCTGTTTAGAGCCGGAAGTAAAAATTTGGGACAGGGAAGGATTAGAATAGTGACAATCGAAAACAAAACAATCGGGGTTTTAATGGGCGGATTTTCCAGTGAACGGGAAATTTCCCTTAAATCAGGCACAGCGGTTTGCCGGGCCTTAAAAAATCTTTACGCGAAAATTCTGGTTTTTGATTTTAAAACCGAGCAGGAGCTTGTTGCTAAATTAAAAAAAAGCAAAGTTGATTGTATGTTTAATGCCCTGCATGGCCGTTTTGGCGAAGATGGTCAGGTTCAGAAAATCCTCGATGATTTAAACATTGTCTATACTGGTTCTGGATCCGCGGCCTGCGCTTTGGCAATGAATAAAGTGGCAGCGCAGCAGGTGTTTAAACAACAGGGCTTAATAGTGCCGGAATATCAGGTTTTTAATAAACACTCGGTGCAGTCACAGGGATTCTACGCGGATTTTCCTTTGGTGGTTAAACCGGCAATGGAAGGCTCAAGCATTGGCCTGTCGATTGTTGATGACCCCCAAGAGCTGTTTCTGGCTTTAAAACAGGCTTTATTACTCGATCAGGATATTTTAATTGAAAAGTATATTTCCGGCAGAGAAATAACCATTGGGATTTTAGAAGATAAGCCTTTGCCGATTATTGAAGTAGTACCGAAAAATAAGTTTTATGATTTTCAGGCAAAGTACACAGTGGGAATGACGGAATATCGCGTTCCCGCTCAATTTCCGCGGGATATTATTGAACAGGTACAGGGGCTGGCCATAAAAGCCCATAAAGCGCTGGGCTGCCGCTGTTTTTCCCGGGTGGATATGATTATTGATTCGCGGAATAATCCGTATATCCTTGAGGTAAACGCGATTCCGGGTTTAACTGAGACAAGTTTATTGCCGAAAGCAGCCAGAGCAGTTGGTATTGAGTTTGCTGATCTTTGTCAGATCATGATTCGGTCCGCGGAACAAGCAAAGATTAAAGATCAAGAGATGTTTTTAGTAAATGAATAAATAATCGCGGAGGAATTAATGGCCAGAACAAGAAAAGCAAAAAAAAGAAAACAAAAGATTTATTGGCTGAGCGCTAAACAAGTCCAGGAAACCGCGCGGAAAAACTGGGGAAAAATATTTTGCTCGCTTGTGGTGATCGGATTGATTGTGTTTATGGCGATAAGCTTAAATTCATTTTTGTTTGCTTCTGATTATTTTAATCTTAGTGAAATTGAAGTAATTGATCAGGATCCGGAAAAAATCGATTATCCTTTGGCGCGAATTGACGATCAGGCTAATATTTTCCGGATTGATCTTGAACAAATTGCTTCAAATGTTGAGCAAGAATATTATGATATTCAGAAAGCGATTGTTAAAAGAGTTTTACCGAATAAACTGGTTATTGAGGTTTTACGCCGCCGGCCGATTGGGCAAATAGAAGTCGCGGAAAATCAGCAAGCGGGAAAAGCCGATCATTTCTTTTTGGTTAATAAAGACGCGTATGTATTAGCGGATATCGGCAGTAAAAAACGTAAAGCATTGCCGGTGATTGTCGGAGCTGAACTTACGGCCCAGGAAATTGAAGTCGGACGGGCTTATCCCAAACCAAACTTGTTATGCGCCTTGGAGTTTTTAGAGGAATTAAATAATAGCGGCTTTCTCGATAAATATAATGTAACGCTGGTTGATGTTACTCAGCCGCGGATAATGTCTTTTTATGTCGATGATCTGGAAGTGAAAATCGGCAATCGGAATTTAAGACAAAAGATTGAAAATTTAGGCGGAATACTCGCCAGTAAAGATATTGACTATTCCCAGGGTTATTATATTGATCTAAGGTTTAAAGATATTGTTTTTGGAAGGAATGAATGATAAATATTGATTCGCTAGTAGCCGGGCTGGATATCGGAAGCGCTAAAACCACGGTTTGTTTGGGAAGTGTTGATGCTCAGGGCCGCGTTGAAATCCACAATGCTTCGATGGTCAAGACTCGGGGCATGGAGCGGGGCGTGATCACTGATTTGGGTGAGGTAGCGGCTTGTATTGAGGAAGTGATTAAAAAAGTCGAAGCCAAAACGCAGCGTTCTGAACAGACAAACACGCTTTGGCCGAAAAAAAATTTTAAGATTAATTCGGTTTACGCCACAATCAGCGGGGAGCATGTATTGGGCAATAATACCAAGGGTATGCTTAATTTATCTAACCGTCCGATTGAAATCAGCCGTAAGGATATGCGCAAAGCAATTGAATCAGCCAAGTATTTATCAAGTTCAATTGACCGGGAAATTCTCCATGCTTTGGCCCAGGAATATGTGATTGACGGATACAAAAGAATCAAAGATCCTTTGGGAATTTATGCCACGCGTCTGGGAGTGAATCTGCATATTTTAACCGCTGAATTATCGTTTATCACTAATGTGGTTAAAGCGATTAACCGCGCGGGTATTGATGTTGAACAGATCGCTTATTCCGGGTTGGCAACCAGCCTGGCCACGATTACTGAGCAGGAAAAACAGGCGGGAGTGATTTTATTAGAGCTGGGCGCGGGTACAGTTAATATTCTGTTTTTCAATGAAGGCAGTTTGCAGTACACCCGTGTTATTCCGGTCGGCGGGCAGGATATTACTCAGCAGATCAGCAGTTTGCTGAACATTGATTTTGCCCAGGCGGAAGAGTTGAAAATGCAGTATCGAAGCCGCTGCGGCGGGGATTTTGATCAAGCGAGTTGTGAAGATAAAATAATAATCAAAAAAGACGCGGCTAATTATGAAAGCATTACCCGAAAAGAACTGGCGGAGATTATTGATAAAAAGCTGGATACTATTTTGGCAATGATAAAAAAAGATATTGAACTGGCCGGGATTTTATCGCGGGTTAACTGCGGAGTGGTAGTTTGCGGCGGCATGTCTTTTATGGATGGGATTATCGAACGTTTAGAAAAAATAACTAAACTTCCGGTAAGCATGGGGATAATGCGGGGATTTGTCAGCAGCTCTTCGGGGATGAGTAATATCTTTTACGCGACCGGGATTGGTCTGGTTATGCACGCGCTTAATGAACGCCGGAATTTTAATCAGGGTGTATTTTTAACTAATAGTGTTTTTGGGAGAATATTCGCGAAACTCAAAAACATCTATGAGGAGTATTTTTAAAATGAAAGATAATGTATCGATAATGCTGATTGATCAAAATAGCGAGATCTTAGATTCTTTTGCCAGCTTGTTTATTGCTGAAGGCTATCAGGTTACCAAGGCGATGAGCTGGTTTGAAGCAAAATCATTTATTAAAATGAAACCATTTAATATTATTATTGCTGATGTTAAGCTGCCGGATATAAGCTATCAGGAAATGATTGAAAAAATCCGGCAAGAAAATAAATACGCTTTTATTATTACTACTGCTGGATTTTCTGATATTGAAATGGCCATGGAATCAATTCAATTAGGCGCGCATGATTATCTGAGTAAGCCGTTTGATCCAACAGATACAATTGTTTTGATCCGGAAATTAGTGGAAAAACAGTGTTTGCAGGCTGATAATATCCAGTTGTTTGATACAATTAAAGTTTTGGCCATGGCTTTGGATGCCCGCGATAATTATACGCATAATCATTCCCAGGAAGTTATGGAATACTCTGTAGCAATTGCCCGGGAAATGGGCTTAAGTGTCCGGGAAATAGAGATAATCCGTGATGCCGGAGCATTGCATGATATTGGAAAAATCGGTATCCCGGATGCCGTGCTGTTAAAGCCCGGCAGATTAACTGACGCGGAATATGAACAAATAAAAAAACATCCGGAAATCGGAAAAAATATTCTCGAACCCGTGAAGTGTTTGGCAGACAAAATCCCGCTGATTTATCATCATCATGAGCGGATTGACGGGGCTGGCTATCCCGTGGGTTTGGTCGGTGAGGATATTCCTCTGGGCGCGAGAATTCTCGCTGTGGCTGATTCTTATCAGGCCATGACTTCTGATCGGCCGTATCGCAAGGCCTTGTCCATGCAGGTGGCGATTAGTGAATTAGAAAAATTCAAAAACCGGCAATTTGATTCTAAAATAGTTGATGTTTTTCTGCGAATTTTAAAACGTATGGGTAATGGGAAAATTAATCAGGAATAAAACTCAATAGGAGTTATTATGGAAATTGATTTGTTAGAGATGCTCAAAACAATGGTAAAGCAAGAGGCTTCAGACGCTCATTTCAAAGTCGGCCGCTCCCCGGTATTTAGAATAAAAAAAGAATTACTTAGTTCCTCGTTTCCGGTTCTTGCTAATAAAGATATTGAGAAAATCGCTTATTTTATGATGCGCGAGCGGCATAGAAAAGAATTTGAAAAAAGTAATGAAATTGATTTTTCTTATCAATTGCCGGAGATTGGCCGCTTTAGGGTAAACGTGTTTCGGCAAAGAGGCGATGTGGGGATTGTTATGCGGATTGTGAAAAACAAAGTCCCTTCTTTTGATGATCTGATGATTCCGGCGGTGTTTAAAAAAATCGCGATGTATGAACGAGGAATTGTCCTGATTACCGGAGCAAGTTCGCAGGGTAAATCAACAACTTTAGCAGCGGTTATTGATTATATTAATAATAATAAAAAATGCCATATTATGACCATTGAGGATCCGATTGAATATATTCATGAGGATAAACAGGCTTTGATCAATCAACGCGAAGTCGGCTTGGATACTGATTCGTTTAACATGGCTTTGCGTTATGTTATTCGCCAGGATCCGGATGTTATTCTGATTGGCGAAATGCGCGACGCGGAGACTTTTCAGACTGCTTTATCCGCCTCGGAAACAGGGCATTTGGTTTTCGCTACTTTGCATGCTTCGGATACTTCCCAGGTTGTCGACAGAATTCTTGATTTTTTTCCTGTGTCTCAGCACAATATGATTAGAATGCAGTTATCATTTAATCTCAGAGCAGTGACTTGTCAGCGTTTGATGCCGCGGGTTGACGGCGAAGGGGTTGCTCCGGCAGTGGAAGTGATGCTGATTAATCCCACGATTGAGAAAATACTGCGGGATAATAAGACAGACCGATTAAGCAATACCTTGCAGGCTTTTTCTAAGGAGGGCATGATCACGTTTAATCAATCCTTGGTAAATTTAGTCAAAAGCAAAATTATTTCTCTGGAAACCGCGCTGGCTACTTCCAGCAATCCGGAAGCTTTAAAAATGAATCTAAAAGGGATTTATCTGGATGAAGAACGCAGGATATTAGGTGAGTAGGTATAATTCTTCTTACCTGGCTAATGAAATAAATACTCTTGTCTTGAAAAGAAACGCCAGATTTAAAATTGCCTTGGTATATCCGAATAGTTACGCGATCGGGATGAGCAATTTAGGGGTGCACAGTGTTTATGATCTGTTTAATCAAAGTCTGGATGTAGTCTGCGAGCGGGTTTTTTTTGATCTAAAAAAAAAACAGCTGTTTTCTCTGGAAACCGGACAGGCTTTAAAAGCTTTTGATATCCTGGCATTCTCAATTTCTTATGAACTTGATTATTTTAATGTTTTAAAAATCCTCAAAGATCTTGATTTGCTCGCTCCGGCGGAGCAAAGGCCGGTGCGGCCTTTGCTTATCAGCGGCGGCATAGTTCATTCATTTAACCATCGGCCTTTAGCCAAGTACTGTGATTTAATATTTGTCGGAGAAGCCGAGGAGTCAATTCCTTTGCTGATTAAAAGATTATGCGAATTCCCGAATATTAATTCTTTGTTGAAAAAAAATGATTTTTTAAAAAGTTTTGCTGATGTTGACGGGTTTTTTGTTCCGGGATTTTCTGATCCGCGGGCAGTTAAGCCCTGTTTTATCCAGGATTTAAATAATTTCCCGGTATGCTCAAAGATAATCACCCCGGATACGGAATTTTCAAATACATTTTTAGTGGAAATATCGCGGGGCTGTCCCTGGAACTGTAAATTTTGTGTGACTTCGGGAGTTTGCGGCAGCTTTCGCCCCAGAGCAATTAAGCTGCTGATTGAACAGATTGAGCAAGGTCTTAAATTAACCCCGAAAATCGGCTTGGTCGGCGCCGCGGTGTCGGATTATCCGCAAATCGAGGAACTAGTCGCTTTTTTGCGGATGAAAAACGCGAAAATATCAGTATCCAGTCTGCGGGTGGAAACAGTTAAGCATAGTCTTTTAAAAGCACTAGCCCAGAGCGGGCAAAATACAATTACTTTTGCTCCGGAAACAGGCAGTGATCGATTGCGTTATTTTCTAAATAAAAAAATAAGCAATAAACAGATTCTGGAAATAATTTCCGCGGCAAATAATCTGGGAATAAGAAAAGTTAAATTATATTTTATGATTGGCTTGCCGACTGAAGAGGCGGCAGATGTTTTGGCGATTGTCCGGCTGGTTGAAGCTGTTTCTGAAATAGTGTTTGTCAAAGTTTCGATCGGAATATTTGTGCCTAAGCCCAAAACCCCTTTTGCCGATCAGTTGATGGAAGACAAAAATATTTTGTTTAAAAAAATTAAATTGCTAAAAGCGGAATTAGCTTTGCTGAACAATGTTGATTTTAATACCGCGAATATAAAAGAAGCGAAAATCGCGCATTTGCTTTCTTTTGCCGATGAAAATTTTTTTCAGGGTTATTTTATGAAAAACTCCTTATAATCCCGATAGCGGGGAAATTAGCCCGGATTAGGATTTTTAATGTTGGTTTATTTGACAATAATACAAACAATATGGTATGATTTATACTTACCTAAGGCAATACAAAAAAAGATCTTAGAGGAAATATATGGGAAACCGCTTGATTTTGATATTAGGAGTATTAAGCCTTGCCTTTTTAGTTGTTATTGTTAGTTCTCATAGCCTTTATCATTACCATCATAGTGTTAGCGATCAAAAGGAGAAAGGCTGGGTGCTGGCCAATACGATTGCTAAATCTTTGGAGTTGCCGATGCTTGAAGGCGAAATGACCACTGTTCAGGAAATGCTGGTTACAGTTGGCGAGCTGGAGAATTTAAAGCGGATTCATCTGACTGATTGTGAGGGAATTATTCGCTATAGTTCCATACCCAGCAGAATTAATACGCCTACTGGATCAGATGTAATCAGAAGAGCTTTAACTGAAAAGCGGGAAGTTGATGCTTTTGAGCAAAGAGGCGCTGACTATATTTTTTCTTTAGCCCTGCCGATATACAATGAAAAACGCTGTCAGTCTTGTCATGGAAATAAGATAGATATATTAGGTGTTTTGCGTGTCGGGATGGATTGGGAACCGATCAGGAAAAGTTTAATGACTGTGCTCAGGCGCGATGTAATTGTTTCCGTGACTTTTTTTGTGTTTATTGTGGTTATCTCGATTTTATTTCAAAGACTTTATAATAATGCCCAGCAGGCATATGTTCATTTGCAGCAGACTCAGCAGCAATTAATAAAAACCGAAAAAATGGCGGCGATTGGCCAGATGGCCGCGGCAATCAGCCATGATCTGCGCAATCCTTTGACTGGAATAAAAATGGCTACTTATTATCTGGGTAGTAAAATCGATAAGTCTGAGGTTGAGATCAACAGTATTCTCCAGGATATTGAGCTGGAAATTGATTACGCGAGCAATGTGGTGACCAATATCCTGACTTATTCCCGGCCCACAGAACTTATTTATACAATGTCTAATATTAATAAGATAATCGAAGACACAATGCATTTTGTTAATCTTAAGAATCGGGACAAAGGCATTGAGCTGATTAAAGAATATGATAATACAATTCCGGAAATTTTATTGGATAATAAGAAAATAAAGCAGATTATTGTTAATCTATTGTCTAATTCTATGCAGGCAATGCCGAATGGCGGACAGTTAAAAATCGGCACAAAATTAAATCAGGATAATGTGCAGATAATTGTTTCTGATGCCGGCAGCGGAATTGAAAAGAGTGTGCAGGAAAGAATTTTTACTCCATTTTTTACAACCAAGGCAAGAGGCGTGGGGTTAGGGCTTTCAATTGTAAATAATATTGTCCAAAAGCATGGTGGTAAAATTGATTTAATCAGCGAAATTGACAAGGGAACAGTATTTACTGTTACTTTGCCGATCCGCAAGCAAAGTGATATTGTTCTTGAGGATGATGAGCATGTCAGATTATAAAAAACTTATAAAAATAATTCAACAGGCAGCGGATAAACATACTTTGATTGAGCAGCTTGTTGCCGCCGTTGATATTGGAGATAAACAGCAGCAGCGGGAAATCATTACTCAGTTAGAGTCAAAATTAAATGAATTTAAACAAAATGATTTAGAACCAGAAGAATCTTCTTTGCGGTCCATGCATTCAACTCGGCTGAGCGCGATGGGGCAAATGGCGGCGGCAATCAGCCATGAATTAAGAAATCCGCTGAGCGGGATTAAAGTCGCGGCAGAATACCTGATGCGTAAATTAAAAAACCATCCGGACGCGATGGATATTATTATTAATATCCATAATGAAGTTATTTTTGCTAATAATATTATTACCAATATTCTGGAACACGCGCGGATTGGCAAACCTCAGTTGGAAACAATAAACATAAAAAGAATAATTGATGAAGCAATCATAACCATTGCTCAGCAGGGATCATTTAATAATATTGAAATCAAAAAAAAACTTTCCAATGATTTGCCGGATTTAGAATTGGATGTTTCACAGCTAAAACAAGTTTTTATGAATTTATTTATTAATGCCGCGGAAGCAATGGTCGGCGGCGGAGTTTTAACGATTAATGCCTTAAAACAGGATAACGCGGTGATTGTCGAGATTGCTGATACTGGCGTGGGAATTGAAAAAGACAATATAGATAAACTGTTTGAGCCGTTTTTTTCAACCAAAGTTAAGGGCGTTGGCCTTGGCTTGGCGATCAGTAAAGAAATAATTAAAAACCACCGCGGTTCAATTAGTCTGGAGAGTAAATTGGCTAAAGGAAGTCTGTTTACCATATCCTTGCCGCTGGCGCGGGATTGTATTGAAAAGCCTAGAAACCTAAACAAAGATTAGTTATTTCGCCGAATAATCAGGACATTATAGTTTATGAGTAAAAAAAACTTTTCCGTATTGGTTGTTGATGATGAGCAGGTTGTTAGGGAAATGGTCAGAAAGATTCTGTTTGATGAGGGATTTAAGGTTTTTGTTGCCGAAGATGGAAAATCAGCGATTGAAGTCGCCAGAAATCAGAATTTTGACGCGGCGCTTTTGGATATTAAACTTCCGGATATTAGCGGCGTAGAGGTCTTTGAAAGAATAAAAGTGTTTAGACCTAATGTGGAAGCTGTGATTATGACGGCCTATGAAATAAAAGAAATGGTTAACCGCGCTTTTGAATTGGGAGCTTTTGCTTGTCTGCATAAGCCTTTTGATATTAAAAAACTATTACAGATTTTAAATGACATTAAACGGAAAAATGAACAATAATTCTGAAAAATCAAAAATTCTATTAATTGATGATGAACCAGTTATTCGAGAGACTTTATGCTCGATTTTAAAAGATGATGGGTATTTTGTTGCTACCGCGGATACCGGAGCAAAAGCAATTGCTTTAGCTGAGCAAGGTGATTTTGATGTGGCGATCATTGATTTAAAATTACCGGACGCGGAAGGTACTTTTGTTTTACACAATATTAAGAAAACCAACCCCGAAATATGCGCGATTATAATCACGGCCTATCCCACCACTGAATCAGCAATCCGGGCAATTCAGGAAGAAGCCTATGAATATATCACAAAACCGTTTGATATCGGCCATGTAAAACTAGTGATCAAACGCGGTTTAGAAGAAAAAAAACTGGGGTTTGAAAATAAACGGCTTTTAAATAATTTAAAAAAAGAAAAAGCAAAACTTGAGACAATGCTTCAGATCGGCCACGCGATGAGTTCAATCCTGAATCTGGATGAATTAACCAAGTTTATTGTTAATGAAATCACAGTTGTTTTAAAGGCGAAAATCTGTTCATTGATGCTGATTGACCATGAGGATGAAACTTTGGTGATTAAAGCCGCGGTTGGTTTGGATGAGGCAATTATCAAAACCACCCGGATTAAACTGGGACAATCAATCAGCGGCTGGGTGGCGCAGCAGGGCGAGCCGGTTTTAATTTCTAATATTGAAGATGATATTCAGTTTGGCCGAGCGAATCTGCCGAAATATGAGACAAAATCATTGCTCTGCATTCCTTTAAAAGCAAAAGATAATATTCTGGGGGTAATCAATGTCGCGGATAAAACTATTCCGGAACAGGAAAATATCTTTACCGAAGAAGATATGCGCTTTTTAGCAATAATCTGCAATTACGCGGCAATTGCTTTGGAAAACGCTTTATTATATGGAGAGGTTAGAAATCTGGCGATTACTGACGGCCTGACCAGTTTGTACAATCACCGCTATTTTCAGACAAATATAAATTCCGAATTAACCAGAGTGCTGCGTTATCCGCGGCCTTTATCTTTGATTATGTTTGACATTGATTTTTTTAAAACCTTTAATGATACTTATGGCCATCCGATGGGAGATCTTGTTTTAACCGAAATTTCCAAGGTAATTAAAAAAAATGTGCGGAAGGTTGATATTGCCTGCCGTTATGGCGGCGAAGAATTCGCGGTTATTCTGCCGGAAACAAAAATCAAAGAAGCGATATTGGTTGCCGAGAAGATCCGGACTACAGTGGAAAAACTTCGGTTTAACACGGGACGGGGAAATAAGAAAGAAAAAGTGACAGTCAGCGGCGGGGTTGCTCAATTTAAATCCGGGATGACCAAAGCTGATTTTGTGCGCTGTGCTGATGATTCGCTTTATAAAGCAAAAAGCGAGGGGAAGAACAAAATTTGTATCTATTCTTAAAAATCCAGCCAATCTGATTTAATCTGATTAACCATAAATATTATCAAAAAGTCAGGATATGAATTTAAAACAACGCGTACAGTCAATTGAAAATGAGATCAAGCAAACCCTTGTTTGCGCTGGGTCCAAGAGTGATAAAGCGCAGATTGTCTGTGTGACAAAATACGCGGAAATTGAAGCTGTGATTGAGATCATTAAATTAGGATATTATGATATTGCTGAAAATTATTTGCAGGAAGTAAATCGGAAAATACTGCTGTTAAAAAAAGCTTTATCTCCCGAACAAATTGCCCGGATTAATTGGCATTTTATTGGTCATCTTCAGAGAAATAAGGCAGCGGATGTAATTAAGTTTGCCCAGCTTATTCAAAGTGTGGATAGTTTGCGCCTGGCGCGGCGGATTGATCAAATCGCTGCCAAGGAAAATATCGCGGTGAATATTCTGGTCCAGGTAAATATATCCGCCGAAGAGTCAAAATTCGGGATTAGTTTTTCGGCCGCGGAAAAATTAGTCAAGGAGATTTTAAAATTGCCGAATATAAATATCCTGGGATTGATGGGGATTGGGCCATTGGTTGAAGATCCGGAAGATTCCCGCCCGGGATTTAAGCGGCTTAAGCTTTTCTTTGATAAAATAAATCAGGATTTGTCGGAAACTGAATATCCGCTTATGTCGGTTTTATCCATGGGCATGAGCAATGATTATAAAATCGCGGTGCAGGAAGGCTCGACAATGGTTCGGATCGGCAGCGCTATTTTTAAAGGAGAATGAAAATATGGCTAAAATAAAAATCGGTTTAATCGGCGCCGGGAATATGGGCCAGGCAATTATCCAGGGGCTTGCCGCGGATAATTGTTATGAAATCTCGATATATGAAAAAGATGTAAGCCGCGCTAATCTGATCAGTCGAAAATATAAAGCGCGAAAAAAGAAATTAGAACAATTGACAAATGATTGTAATCTGATTATTATTTGTGTTAAACCGCAGATAATTGATTCTGTGCTTGATTTAATAAAAAATCAATTAAAGCCTGATCAATTAATTATCAGTATTGCCGCGGGAATAAATACCCGGCATATTGAACAGCGACTGGGAAAAAACATTCCGGTAATCCGGGTGATGCCGAATATGCCGGCTTTAATTGGTCAAGGTATTTCCGGATTTTGTCTGGGCAAATACGCCAGGACAATGCACGTAAAACAAGTAATCAGGATATTTTCGGCTGTAGGCACGACTATCGCTATCGACGAGAAACAAATGGATGCTTTTACTGCCGTGGCCGGAAGCGGTCCGGGTTTTATTGCCTATATTACTGACTGTTTAATCAGCGCGGCGATTAAGGCCGGCTTAGATAAAAAAACGGCAAAATCCTTGTGTGTTCAGACTTTGCAAGGAACAATTAATTTAATCGCCCAGACTGGTATTGAGCCCAAAGAACTGGCAGAAAAAGTTGCTTCAAAAGGCGGAACAACTGAAGCGGGTTTAAAGGTTTTAAAAACAAAACAAACCGCGGCAATTATCCAGCAAACGATAAAAGCCGCGGCTAAAAGAGCAAAGGAGTTGAGTCGATAACTATCATGGAAAATGAATTTGACTATAAGCAAACAATTAATCTGCCGCGAACTGAATTCTCAATGAAGGCAAATCTTCCGACCAAAGAGCCGGTTTTGATTGAAAAATGGAATAAACTGGATATCTATAATAAAATTATTGAGCGGAATAAAAACAATCCGCGGTATATTCTGCATGATGGACCGCCATATGCCAATGGTAATATTCATATTGGCCACGCGCTGAATAAAATTTTAAAAGACATTATTCTGAAATACAAAACCTTGAGCGGTTTTTCCACACCGTATATTCCGGGCTGGGATTGTCATGGTTTACCGATCGAGCATCAGCTGTTCAAAAATCTGGGTAAAAGCAAAGATGAAGTCGGACAAATTGAATTTCGGGAAAAAGCGCGTGATTTCGCGATGAAATACGTGGATATCCAGAAAAATGAATTTAAACGCTTGGGAGTTTTCGGCGATTGGGATAATCCCTATATAACTTTGCTGCCGGAATATGAAGCCGGGATAATTCGTTCCTTTGGTAAACTGGTGGAAAAAGGTTATATTTATAAAGGAAATAAGCCGATTAACTGGTGCTGCAGCTGTGAAACCGCTTTGGCGGAAGCGGAAGTCGAGTATGACAATCACGTATCGCCGTCGGTTTATGTCAAGTTTCCGATTACGGAAATTAAAAAAATTCCTGGCTCTGAAAATTTCGGCAAAGCGAAAGTGTTTATTCTGATCTGGACCACAACACCTTGGACTTTGATGGGAAATGTTGCCTGCGCGGTGCATCCGGATTTTACTTATGTACAGTTAAAGCTGGATAATGAAATCTTAATTATGGAAAAACAGCTTTCGGCTTTTGTTATGGAAAAAGCGGGAATAAACGATTATACGATCATTGGCCAATGCCGGGGTGTGGAGCTGGAAAATATTGAGTATGAGCATCCTTTTGGTTTGCGCGCGGGCAGAGTTGTTTTAGCGGATTATGTTTCTTGTGTTGACGGCTCAGGCGTGGTACACACGGCTCCTGGTTATGGCGCGGAAGACTTTCTTACTGGCAAACGCTATAATCTTGAGGTTTTGATGCAAGTTGATGCTAAAGGTCATTTTTTTGCTAATATCCCGGAAGTCGGCGGGATGTTTGCTTTAAAAGCCAGCAAGCATATTATCGAAAAACTCCAGGAAAGCGGATTGCTTTTTTTCGGCGGAACAATTGAGCATTCTTATCCGCATTGCTGGCGCTGCAAAAAGCCGATAATTTACCGGGCAACTGATCAGTGGTTTATGCGGATTGATCATCAGGCTTTGCGTGATAATATTCTCAAAGAAATTAAAAACGTTTCCTGGGTGCCGCATTTTGGCGAAAATCGGATTACCAGTATGGTGGAAAACCGGCCGGACTGGTGTCTTTCCCGCCAAAGATTATGGGGCGTACCGATCCCGGTTTTTTACTGTGAAAAATGCAATACTCCGGTTTTGGATGAAAAAGTTATTGAAAATTTTGCCAAAATCGTGGAGAAAGAAGGAACTAATTCCTGGTTCAAGAAAGAGGCGGCGGAGTTATTGCCAGCGGGATATGTTTGTGCTGATTGCGGACATAAAAAGTTTAATAAAGAAAAAGATATTCTTGATGTCTGGTTTGATTCCGGAGTCAGTCATCAGTCGGTTTTAAGACAAAGAACTAATTTAGCTTATCCCGCTGATTTATATCTGGAAGGTTCTGATCAGCACCGCGGCTGGTTTCAGGCGGCATTTATCACGGGAATGGCAATTGAAAATAAAGCGCCGTTTAAACAGGTTTTAACTCATGGCTTTATTGTCGACGGCGAAGGCAAGAAAATGTCCAAATCCCGGGGAAATGTTATTGCTCCGCAGAAAGTTATTGATAAATTGGGAGCAGATGTGCTGCGTTTGTGTATTGCTTCCGCTGATTATAACGATGATGTCCGAATGTCACAGGAAAGTATTGACCGGGTTAGTGAGAGCTATCGCAAAATCAGAAACACTTTGAAATTTACCTTAGGCAATCTTTTTGACTATGACCCGGCCAAAGACGCGCTGGCTTATGCCGAATTATTGGAAATAGACCGCTGGGCTTTATCGGCTTTGCATTATTTATTAAAGCAGGTAACAACTGCTTATGATAATTTTATTTTTCATCAGGCAGTTAAGCTGATTTATAATTTTTGTGTTGTCGAGATGAGCTCATTTTATCTGGATGTTTTAAAAGACAGACTGTATACTGCCGGCGCTAAATCCATTGAGCGCCGATCAGCGCAAACGGTTTTATATGAGATTTTAACTGTATTAACTAAGATTATTTCTCCGATATTATCTTTTACTGCCGAGGAAACCAATGATTTTATCCCGTGGAAAAAACAGGAGAGTATTTTCTTAACTAATTGGCCGCGGGTGAATAAGGCTTATATTGATGGGAGCTTAAACAGTACCTGGAGATTATTACTCAATGCGCGCAATTGCGTGTTAAAAGCTTTGGAGCAGGCAAGAAGTGAAAAGCTGATTGGCAATAGTCTTCAGGCAAAAGTGACAATTTGCGCCCAAAGCAGTGGGGGGATTATCGCGCAAACCATAAATAAATATAAAAATGAGCTGGCCTCTGTATTTATAGTCTCGGAAGTCCAGTTGAACTTGAGTGTTGACAGTCTAGACGCGGAAGTATATAATATTGAATTTATAAAGAATAATACGGTTGTAGAAAACGGTAAGTTTAATATTAAAATTGCCAAAGCTGTCGGCGACAAATGTATTCGCTGCTGGAATCATAGCCAGAGTGTGGGGGAGGATAAACAACATCCCCAGATTTGTCAGCGTTGTGTCGCGGCGATTACAATTTGAATTATTCTTCGAATAAAGAGTGATGATTAATAGAGCAGTTGAAATGAGTTTATTGTATTTCAGCCTTGGAGAAAGGAGCAATTGTGGTGAATAAAAAGGATGCTGGTGAGTTTAAAAAAAGACTTATTGAGTTAAGAACTAAAGTTTCCGATGAGATGCGGCAAATCGGCGGAGGCAGCCTTAAACAGTCACAAAGAGATGCAAGCGGAGACTTGTCCGCGTATACTTTTCATATGGCTGATGTAGCTAGTGATAGTTTTGAACGTGAACTCTCCTGGGATAGAGCGAGTGTGGAACAAAAAGTATTGTTCAGTATTGACGATGCCTTGAAAAAAATTGACGATGGGATATATGGTCAATGCGAAGCTTGCGAGAAAAAAATTAATAAAGAAAGACTTAAGGCCATTCCCTATGCTAAACTTTGCCGCAACTGCAAGGAAGCTTATGAGAAAAGTAAAAAAACAGTCTAAAATGCTTTCTGATGAGTAAAATATTCCTCATTGTTCTCTTAATTTTTTGTGATCAAGTCTCTAAACTCGCTGTATTAAAAAGGCTGCATCAAAATGAAAGTATTGCGGTTATTGCTAATTTTTTTCATATAACTTTGGTGTATAATACTGGTTCTGCCTTTGGCGCTTTTCGTGATCATAATTGGTTATTATCCTACATCGCGGTATTCGCCATAATCCTGATTCTTTATATGCTGGTACGCAGACCGAGGTTCTCGTCTGATATTTATATGCGTTTATGGCAATGGGCTTTATTGTTTATTTTATGCGGCGCTACGGGAAATCTTATTGATAGGATAAGACTGGGCTATGTTGTTGATTTTCTTGATTTAAGATTTTGGCCGGTTTTTAATCTGGCTGATTCTTTTATTACTTGCGGAGTTTTCGTGCTTTTGTTTTTGCTGTTTAATAAAAAAGCGATTGAATAATTATGCGCCCCATTCTGTTTTCTTTTTTTAAGATAAATATCTATTCTTATGGCTTAATGGTTGCCTTAGGAATTGTTTTGGCAGTTTCTCTGATCGAGCGGGACGCGTTGAAAAGTGGTTTGCCCAAGGATGAAATTATTGATTTAATTTTCTGGGTCGTGATCTGGGGACTGGTGGGAGCGAGAGTAGTTTATGTCTTGCTTTATCCAGAGGCCTATTTGGATGCTCCCTGGGATATTCTAAAAATATATCAAGGCGGTTTAATCTTTCACGGCAGTTTGATTTTTGGCACAATCGCGGCATTAATAAACTTTAAAAATAAAAAACTTCCGGTATTTAAAACCTTGGATTTACTGATGCTTTATCTGCCGCTGGCGCACGCTTTTGGCAGGATTGGCTGTTTTTTAAATGGTTGTTGTTATGGTAAAACAACTGATTTAGCTTGGGGGATTAGGTTTTCCGAGAATCTGGAAACAGTACATCCCAGTCAGCTTTATTCGGCTTTTTTGCTGTTAATTCTTTTTTTGGGATTATTTTTAATCCGGCGCAAGCAAGTATTTGACGGTCAGATATTTTGTTTGTATCTGATATTTTATGGACTAATCAGGTTTTGTATTGAATTTGTCCGGGATAATCCGATTTTTGCCTGGGGCCTGAGTATTTATCAATATATAAGCTTAATTCTGATCGCGGCAGGTATTTTTGCCTATATCAGGTTAAAGAAAGCAAATTAATGAATGAAACTAATAAAATTTTAAATTTGCAAATAGGACTGAAGGATATTATCGGCAGACTGGATAAATGGCTGGCTGATAAATTAGCCAAGGACTTATCGCGTTCTGATATTAAAAAGCTGATTGAGCAAGGCAATATTAATTTAAATGGTTTGGTGGTTAAGCCTAATCATAAAATAAAACCTGGCGATTGGATTACGATAATCTTAGAGGAAAAGCCGGCGGCACAAGGCTTGGTCGCGGCTAATATTCCCATTGATATAATTTTTGAAGATAAGTATATTATTGTGGTTAATAAGCCGGCAGGCTTGGTTGTTCATCCCGCGGCTGGCCATTTTAATGATACCTTGGTCAATGCCTTAAGCTTTTATTGTAAAAATCTTTCAGATATTAATGGACCGATGAAACTGGGAATTGTGCACAGACTGGATAAAGATACGTCCGGGTTATTGGTCATTGCTAAAGATAATAAGACGCACCGGAACCTGGCTAATCAATTCAAGAAACATACGATTGAAAAAACCTATGTAACAATTGTCCAGGGCAGCGTGAATTATGATGAGGGGGTGATTGACGCGCCTTTATCCCGTAATCCGTTTAACCGGAAAAAAATGAGTGTTTCGCATGCCAGCAGCCGGCAGGCAGTTACCCGCTACAAGGTGCTCAAACGTTTTGCTAATCTGAGTTTGCTGGAAGTTTATCCTCAAACAGGGAGAACTCATCAAATAAGAGTACATATGGCGCATTTAGGCTATCCGATTTTAGGGGATAGTACTTATAATAAGGCAAAAGGGATAAAAGGTTTGATTCTCAGACAGGCTTTACACGCGGAAAAAATCCGATTCAAGCATCCCCATACAGCTAAAATAGTTGAATTCAAAGCGAAAATACCAGATGATATCCGGGCTGTAATAAATAAACTGGGATAATTTAGTAGGGGAGGGCCTTGCGTCCTCCCGTATATTAATATCATTATTGTACAAAATACCATGAATGTGGTTAGGACTAACAATGTATTTGTCCAATTCAATATCATCGTATTGATTTGGTATATCAATCCATTGATTATTAATAATTTGGCTAATTTTTGATAAATTTATATTGTCACGGGCCGACGCAAGGCCGGCCCCTACTTTTTTAGCTTTGCAATTTTGTGTCCTTGTCACGTGGGTCTATATTTGGGTCTATATTTTCTCAAAGTTATTGTAGTAACTGGTTTTATATGCTATACTTATATTCTAAGTAGTTAATGGGGGGGGTATGAAGAAAACGCTAACTGAAAATGATATTATTACTGAAGTAGGTAGTATCTGCGCCTGCAATTCTACACATGCTTTTTCCCAAATGATTAATCGGACTCTGCGGCTTGAGTCTCCGGCGCTTCAAGTTATAAAATTTAAAGATGTTGAGTCTATTTTACAAAGCAAAGATAATATTGTTATTGGCGTGCATTGTCAGATCCTGGCAGGTATTTTAGGTCAGGTTTCTTTGCTGTTTAAGGAAAAAAGCGCTTTTGAATTTGTCTCAATTTTTGCCTCAAAAGAAAAACAATCCGCTGGTTTTTTAACTCAATTAGGAGTTTCTACGATTAAAGAAGTAGGTAATGTCGTTATTTCCGCGTATTCCGGAGCAATGAGTTTGCTGCTGGATGTCCCGGTTATTCCTTCGATTCCAGTATTGACCAGTGGTCCGTTAAAAGAAGTTATAAAATTCGGGATGATGAATCTGAATGAAGAAGATAAAGTTTTTGTGCATACAATGACTTTTCTCGATGAGCAAAGAAAAATAAACGGATCATTTTATTTAGTGCTTGAGCCGGAAACAGTTAAAAAAATAGTGGTGATGATGCGTAAACAGCTGGCTAATTTAAATAATTTAGACAAAGAAAAACTCGGGGCGAAAAAGTATGAAAGCTCATAATATAATGGAAGACATTGTAGAAAAATATCTTAAGGAAATGATTCTTGCTGACAAGACAGTGTGTAAGTGTGAAAGCTGTTATGATAAAATGATTGCCGAAGTTTTAAGTAATATTCCGGCTAAATATGTTACTTCAGAAACCGGAGCAATATACGCGGTGATTGAACAGGTTCGGGTAGAACAATCATCAGTTATTTTAAAAGAATTAGTTAAAATCATGAAAAATTTAAAGCCGCATTCTAAGACCTGATTTATTAGTTAGTTAATAATAAAAGCGGAGTGTTTTGTTATGAAAGCATTTAATATCATGGAGGATATTACAAAGAAGTATCTTGATGAGATGCTGTCGATGCGATTTGACATTTGCACTTGTGATCTCTGCAAACAAGATATTATTGCTTTTGCTTTATCCCGGATTCCTCCCAAATATATTACTGTTGATTCTTTTACGGATAAATTGATTCAACAAATCCGTACAGAAAATTCCCAACTCATAGTAAAAGAGCTGGTTGCTGCCGTCCGGACAATAACCTCAAATCCGCGGCATGAAGAAGGTTTGGATCGGGAAAAAGCCTATCATTTATTAATGAAGCAGATTAAGGATGACAGGGGTGTTGATTTTTCTCATTATCGCGATCGAGTTTTAAAGCGGAGGATTGCTTTGCGGATGCGGGCTAAAAATGTGCAAACATATTCTGAATACCTTCAGGTCTTGATTCATAATTCTGAGGAGTATGAGGAATTATTTAATGTCTTAACGATTAATGTTTCTGCTTTTTTCCGGGATAAGCCAATATGGGATAAACTTAAACAGGATGTTTTTCCCGCGCTTATTGCCAAGAAATTAAAAGAACATGGTTTACGGAGAATAAGGATCTGGAGTGCTGGGTGTTCGCATGGAGAAGAGCCCTATTCATTAGCGATTATGCTCTATGAACTGACGGAAAAAATGCCGGAAAAAATAAAAATAGAAATTTACGGCAGTGATATTGATCGGGAGTGTTTAAAACAAGCGATGCTTGGGCAATATAACAGTGAAAGTGTTAAAGGACTGACTCCTTATCAACTGCGGCGTTTTTTTATACCGATTAATGATAAATACCAAGTTGTTCCGCAGATAAAGGAGCTTGTTCAGTTTAAAAATCGTAATCTGATTCATGATCCGGCTTTTTCGGGTGTTGATATGATTACTTGCCGCAATGTATTTATCTATTTTAACCGTAGTTTGCAAGAGTATCTTATAATGAAATATCATGAAGCTTTGGTTGATGAAGGCTATTTTGTCATGGGGACATCAGAAAATCTTCTGGGTGAGGCCAGACAGGTTTTTAGCGGCGTAGACAGCAGTTATCGAATTTATCAAAAAATCTCAATCAAGAAATATTAAGCGATATTTAATTTTCCGCGAGTCAATATCTTCCCTAAATTAATCAAAAAAAAGACAAAACGTTTATAAAAATAGACGCTTTTCTCTAATTATCTAAATCAGCATTTTTAGCTAAAATTGTAAGACGTTTATTTGTAACAATTTGCGATTATTTACTATTTCTGGCATGTAAAGTGCTATGATTTGTTGATTGTTGTTTAGACATTTAGTTTGACAAAAGCCCGTGGATTGATTATATTTATAAACAAGGCAATTTTTTGCTGATTTAATTGTTTTAAGTTTTAGCTGGATTTAGTGTGTGTGTAACCTGGAGCGATAAGTTTATGGCGGCAAATAAAAGAAGATATTCCCGGCTGGATTCTGTGATTAATGGAACATTTCTTTCTAGAGAAGATAATGCCTGCGGCGATATGCTGATGACAAATTTTAGCCGCGACGGATTTAAAGCAGCGCTAAATCGCCCAATAGTTCCTGGAAGAATTATTCAGTTTCAAATGCGATATCTGAATTATACCATGCCGATTTTTGCTACAGGCAAAGTAATGTGGGTTAAAGCCAAAAATCAGGATTTAACTTATGGCTTTGACGCCGGCATACAGCTTATTGAGCCGGATGCTGTAACCCGTCAAAAAGCCAGTGAATATGATTTTGATAATTGGCATATTAAGCAGGTTGCTGAATTCGCGAGGCAAAGAGGTTATCTGGCCAAGCATTTTCCTGAGCCGGGTTTGAAATTATCTTGTTTTGTGCCCAGTTTTTTATTAGGCTACTTTGTCTTAGGCGCGATAGTTTCTTTTTTTAGTATAAATATGGCTTTAATATACTCCGCGAGTATTATGGCTTATTTCTTATCGATATTTGCCACAAGCGCGATCTGGCTGTTAGTAGAAAAGAGCCAGAAATCCGGGGTTAAAAAAATGGCTTTGATCGTGCCGGTTAGCGCGGCGAGAATCTCCGCGCATATAAGCTATGGAGTGTTTTTTCTGCGGGGTTTATTTTCCCGGAAAACATAGGAATATATTTAATATTCGCTTAATCCCTGAATAATTTTTGAACTGAGCAGTCAATCCTATCTTAATTTAAACAATTTTAAACCACATACTGTTTATTTAATTATACAGATTTAGCTGAAGAATAATAAGCTAATATCTTTATAAAACTTTTTGTTCTTTACTGTTCAGTGACATATAACTATTTAAATAAATAAATAAGCCTGGCATGGATAGTGCTATTTTATATTATAAAAATCCATTTGATTTTTATTACCAGAAAAAGATGCTTAAGATTTTTAAGATAGGCTGGTTTTAAAGGTGATCGGCTAGAGGATATTATGTGATAGATTATAATCAATACAAAGAGGCAGTTATTTACGCCGGGCTAGAAGAATATCCTGTTTTAGTTGATACCCGGACAGATAAAGTTGTGGAAGCTTATGTCAGAGGTAAGTGGATTAGTACCAAATATTATACAATCTGGCAAGAATACTATGAAGCGCAGAAATCTTATCGAGCGGAAAAACTTAAATCACGCGGAGCGCGGATTAAAAATAAAAAGTCAGTGAAAAGTTGAATTATTATATTTTGACAATTGAAAATTTGCTTGCTATATTATAGCAATTCCCCTGGATAGCGGCCATGGGAATCATTGTATGTCTGAGCGTAAATCAGGGAGGAAAGAATGATCGCAAAAGTAATAAATTTTATAAAAACTGATATCTGGCGGATCCGCACGAAAAACCTTTCCAAAACAAAATCAATTCTGTTAAAACCGCTGATGATTATTATCTTGGCATTGCGCAGTTTTGATGAGGATAAATGCCAGCTAAGAGCCTCAGCCTTGACCTTTTTTTCCTTGCTTTCGATTGTGCCGATAATGGCTATGGCTTTCGGGATTGCCAAAGGCTTTGGTTTTGAAAAAGTTCTGGAAACGATTATGCTGGAAAAATTTTCCGGGCAGGAAGAATTTATTACCCGGGTTATTGGCTTTGCTCAGGTTCTTTTGGATAATACCCAGGGCGGGATGATTGCTGGAATTGGTGTGGCGGTTTTATTTTGGACAGTAATAAAAGTATTGGGCAATATTGAGAAATCGTTTAATGATATCTGGGGAATTAAGACATCAAGAAGCATGGGCAGAAAATTCAGTGATTATCTATCAATTATGCTGATCTGTCCGCTATTGTTTATTATTTCCAGCTCAGTAACTGTGCTGATTGCCAGTCAGATAAGGCTTATCGTGGAAAAAATAGCTTTTCTTGGTGTGTTTAGTCCGCTTATTTTGTTATCTTTGAAAATATTGCCATTTATTGTGATCTGGGTTCTTTTTTCGTTTATCTATGTTTTTATGCCTAATACAAAAGTTTATTTAAAATCAGCCTTTGTCGGCGGGATTGTTGGTGGAACATTATTTCAGATAATGCAGTGGGCTTATATTGCTTTTCAGGTTGGAGTGGCTAAGTACAACGCGATTTACGGCAGTTTTGCCGCATTGCCATTGTTTTTAGTTTGGATGCAGATCAGCTGGCTGATTGTCCTGTTTGGCGCTGAGATTTCCTTTGCCTGTCAGAATCTGGAAACCTATGAATTTGAGCCGGATTGTTTAAGTGTCAGCTATAGTTATAAACAACTGTTGACAATTAATATTGCCCATCTGATCTTTAACAGCTTTAGCGCTGGCGGAAAGATCTGGACTGCCGCAGCTATATCGCATGAGTTAGAAATACCAATTCGCTTAATCCGGCAGATACTGTTTGAATTAGTCGAAGCTAATGTTTTGATTGAAACAAAGGAACTGGCTGGGGCGGGTCTGGGATATCAGCCAGCGCATTCTCCTGAAAATATAACGATTAAAGATATTATTGATAAATTAGAACATAAAGGTACAGATAATATCCCAGTGGTCCAGAACAGTACTTTTAAGACAATTAAAGAGTCATTGCTAGCCATGGATAAGTCTCTGAGTAAGTCCGTGGCTAATTTGAAGATAAACGAGATTAAATAAAAAGGAGGGAATATGGAAGATCTAATCCTAAAAATAAAAGAATATATTTTACTCTACGGGATAAAAGTTATTGCGGCAATCCTGATTTTTGTGATTGGAAAGTTTCTAGCTGGTCTTTTAACCGGGGGATTGAAGAAAGTAATGCTCAAAGCAAAAGTTGAAGAAACTTTAGTTAGTTTTGTGCATAATATTGCTTATGTCGGGGCTATGACATTTGTCGTGATTGCCGCGATTGGTCAGCTGGGCGTGCAGACAACTTCGTTTATTGCTGTGCTTGGGGCTGCTGGTCTGGCAGTTGGTCTGGCTTTGCAGGGATCGCTTTCTAATTTCGCGGCTGGGGTGATCTTAATATTGTTTAAGCCGTTTAAAGTCAATGATTTTATTATTGCCGGCGGAGAAATGGGCACGGTTAAGGAAATTCAAATTTTTAATACAGTGCTGGCGCATCCGGATAATCGGAAAATTGTTGTGCCTAACTCCCAGGTAACTGGGGCAACAATAACTAATTTCTCAGCAATTGATAAACGCCGGATTGATTTAGTTTTTGGGATTTCCTATACTGATGATATGAAAAAAGCCAAAGACGCGCTGGCTAGAGCTGTGGCCAGTGATAAACGGATATTAACTGAGCCTAAACCAGTGATTGCTGTCTCAGAATTAGCTGAAAGCAGTGTAAATCTGGTTTGCCGGCCCTGGGTAAAACCCGGTGATTATTGGGATGTATATTTTAATATTGTGGAGCAGGGTAAGCTTGAGTTGGAGAAAAGCGGAATTACGATTCCTTTTCCCCAGAGAGATATTCATGTTTATGAGGAGAAAAAAGGATAAGTAAATTTGATTCTGCTGATTTTAAAAATCTAATTCAGCTTGGATATTTCAGCTAAAAAGTTAAAAATCGATATTTGCTTTTTTAAGGAAACCCGCGTTTCTTAAAATTAATGCGGGTTTCCTTATATTTTTTTATTATATAAGTATTTTAATTTAAATGAATTAGATTGATTTAGCCTCTGCGACCTTGCAAAAATAAATTTTGTCATGTATACTTAATCAACCACTTTTAATAAGTGTATTTAAAAGTTAGTTTTACTGTAAAATTTTTAAGTTGAAAATAGGGGACAAAAAAATGATTAACAGAAATAAAATATCAAGTATTTTAAAATGGTTCAAGTCCGGAGCAATTACTGTTTGTTTGCTGCTGATTATTTCAACCCTGTCATATGCTTCAAATAGTAAATTGAATGAACGCGAATATGATCCTAACCAGGCTTATAGTAATGGAATCAGCGCGCAGCCAGAGATAATGCCGGAATACTTATTAGATGTAAGTGATGTTATTGAAGTCGTTGTCTGGCGTAATGAAGATCTTAGCCGGGTTTTAAAAATTCGTCCTGATGGCAGAATATCTCTGCCTTTGGCCGGAGAAATAAAAGCCAGCGGACTCACACCCCAACAGTTAAGTGATCTAATTGCCGCGACTCTGGAACGTAAATATATTCTTAATCCTCAGGTAACGGTAATTGTTCAAAAAGTGGAAAGCAAAACAATTCTGGTCCTGGGCCATGTTAATAAACCCGGACAATACAGTATTTCTGAAAAAGTTACGGCTTTACAGGCTATTGCCAAAGCCGGCGGGAATTCGCAATTTGGCCACATGGAAAGTGTGGTTGTTGTGCGCAATGCTTATGCCATGAAACCAGCGATTTATAATATTAATTTGCAGAAATCAATGAATGAGGCGAATTTCAGCAATGATATGGCATTACAGCCTGGAGATATTGTCTATGTGCCGAAGAATTTCTTGGGTAAAATTGATGATGTTATGGGTTTTTTCAGACTTAATATTCAGCCGACTTTGAGTTCTTATCTACAGTACAGAACTTTGGAAGCAGTTGAAGACAATAACTAGTATATTAAAAGGGGATAATCCGTGAGCGAAAAATTGCAGGATAAAAAGGATGTGGATTTAGTGGATGTTCTGGATATTATTAAAAGAGGCAAGCTGATCATTGCTCTTTCAGTAATCCTGACATTGGCAGCAACTTTTTTTGTCACTAAAGTATTGATTACTCCGGTTTATGAGACAAGCGCCAAGATTTTGATGCGCGAAGAAAAGCTGAATCCTAAAGATGATTTTGCGACATATGAAACAGGTTTGCAGTTCGCGATAACTCAAACTGAAATTATTAAAAGTAAAAATGTGATCAGCAAAGCTTTGGATAAAATTGATTTTTCTTCGACAAAACTAAAGGGATTTGACCGTAGCTCTTTAAAAATAAGCAAATTACAGAAAAATATTAAGCTGAATATCCTTGAGGGCACAAATGTTTTAGAACTTAATATCGCGCAAACTAATCCGGTATTTGCCGCGAAATTAGCAAATGCTATGGCGGAAACATATATTCAAGACCGTGTAAGTCTGAAGCAGCGAACGGTTGAGCAGATTATTGCTTCCTTGGACACCGAAATCCAGGCGGCAAAAAATGATATTATTAATGTGGAGAATGAGTTAAGCGAAATCGCCAGCCAGGATAATATGATTATGTTATCCGGATCAGATATGGTTTTGGATTTACAGAAATACGCTGACTTAGATATGCATTTAATGACAGTTGACGCGGATATTGAAATGGTTAATTCTCAGCTTAACGCGATTAATCAGAGTATTAAGCAACAGGGAAATCCTGAACAACTTAACTTGAAATTTATTGCTAATAGTGATATTATAAACGACTTGAAATCTCAAATTCGTTTAGCTGATTTGAAACTGGAACTCTTGATGAGTCAGTTTAGTCCTAATCATCCTGATGTAATCGCTGCTATGGCTGCTAATACTATTTTGAAAAATGATATTGCCCTGGAAGCAGGGAGAATTATTAAAGCGGAAATCGAATCATTACAGACTGAAAAATCATCTTTGAGCAGTAAAAAAGAAGTGTTGCTGGCTGCTCACAAAAAGCGTTTTGACCGCCTGAATAAAATAATTAAAAATCAGCCCAAATTAGCTAGACTGAATCGTGATGTGGAAATGAAACGAGCGGTGTACAGTGATCTTATGGCCAAACTACAGGAAGTTAGGATTTTACAGCAAAGAACCAGTATGCTGCCGGACGCGGAAATAATCGAATTTGCCGAAGTCCCTGAACAGCCGATAAGCCCTAACTTATTGAAAAATTTATTACTCGGACTGATTATGAGTATGACCATTGGATTTGCTTTGGTTTTAATGTTTTCAGCTTCGACTCAAGTCGAAGATAAATCAGCGAAAAGCAAGGAACAAGAAATAGAAAGGAGGGCTTCACAGCGAGCGAAAACATATAACAAGGTTACCTGTAGCGTTGTCGGAGAAAAAAAGGAATATGTCTGTTGGAGTAATGATGTCGGAACTTCGGGAATGAAAATAATTACTGATAAGAAGCTAAAGGAAAACAATCTCCTGGAATTTGAAATTCATCGCGATAATCTCAAGCCGATTATTGGTAATGGAATGGTTGTTTGGACATCGCCGGTTTCAATAAACGGCAGTAAGAATGGTTATGCGTCAGGTATTAAGTTTTATGATGTTAACCTGGATATTCATAAGAAAAAATCGTAATCATATTAAATCTTAAAACAATTATATTTATATTAAGGAGTCAAAATGTTAACCGGACTAAATATCACAATTCCCAAAATAGGGGTAAAACTCGAGGATTGTTTTGCTGAGATTAATGAAAGATGTTATGAGTTTACAAAAAGAAGTATGGATATTGCAGGCAGCGCGGTTGGCCTGTCTTTGAGCTTGCCTTTACTGCTGGTTATCGCGGTTTTAATTAAGCTTACTTCTCCCGGCCCGATTTTTTATAGACAGGAACGCTGTACCAAAAACGGTAAGGTATTCTGGCTGTATAAATTTCGTTCCATGCCGCATAATATTGAAAATGGTAATGGCCCGAAATGGGGAAAAACCGATGATCCCAGATCAACTGGTTTTGGTAGATTTATGCGTGTACTGCTGATTGACGAATTACCGCAATTGCTCAATGTTTTAAAAGGCGATATGAGTTTAGTCGGCCCAAGACCGGAAAGACCGTATTTTATTGAAAAATTTAGAAAGAGTATTAAAGAGTATGATTCGCGTCATAATATCAAAGCCGGACTTACTGGTTGGGCGCAGGTTAATGGGTATCGAGGCAATACTTCGATTATCAAAAGAATAGAGCATGATCTTTTTTATATCGAAAATAGATCAATACTTTTTGACCTGAAAATAATTTTAGTGACTCCATTTTCTATCCGATTGGCAAAAACTGGTTCTAAATAATAAAAAAATATTGCCTTGATTTAAGGATGGAAAAATCGCGCGTCAAGGGGTAGGTTTAGCGGATCTTTATTTCTGCAATAAAAAACCCTGAGCTCAGAGTTTTAGTGTAACTCTCTGGCCTTGGGAGAATATGTAAATATTCCAGTCTATTTTAATCTTTCCGCGGTTCAAAAAGCAAATTATTGATGTGCCTTTAACTGCATGTTATAATAAATTAATAAGTTATGATTAGATTTCGATTAAGGTTAAATGCTGATTAAAAATCGCAGGCTGTTTGGGGAAATAATTTAAATTATGAGTTTAAGGCAAAAAACAATTCAAGGTTTTTTATGGTTCTTTGGCGCTCAGGTGTTTAGGCAAATAAGCCAGTTTATCATAATGGCGATACTGGCTCGCTTGCTGAGTCCTTATGATTTTGGTTTAATTGGCATGATTACAGTTTATTTTGGTTTTGCTTTGATGTTTGGCGAATTAGGCGTTAGCGCGGCTTTAATTCAAAAGCAGGACGTAAACGAAGCGCATTATTCTTCAGCTTTTTGGCTTAATGTATTTGTCGGGATTATTTTGAATCTGATTTTTTGGTTAAGCGCGCCATTGATTGCTGGTTTTTATGCTAAACCAGTATTAATTGATTTGATTCGAGTGATATCAATCAGCTGTTTTATCTCTTCACTTTCAATTGTTCATTCGGCAAAGCTACAGAAGGAAATGGATTTTAAAGCAATTTCTTTTGCCGAAAGTATTGCCCTTTTATTTGCCGGAGGACTTGGAATTTATTCTGCTTCGCGGGGTTTTGGTGTCTGGAGTTTAGTTTTTAATTTTATGGGTTTTATTTCTGTTAAAACTTGTTTATTATGGATTTTTTCATCCTGGCGGCCTAATTTTTTATTTTCCAAACAGGCGATAAAAGAAATTTTTCATTTTAGCGCGAACATAACCGGCTTTAATATTGTTGAATATTTCGCGAGAAATATTGACTATTTGTTAATCGGTAAATTTCTCGGCGCCGGAGCATTAGGTTTTTATACCCTGGCGTATAAAATTATGTTATATCCTTTGCAGAATGTGTCTAATATTATTGGGGGAGTTATGTTTCCGGCTTTTTCTAGGATTCAGGATGATTTGGAAAAAGTTAGGATAAATTATCTAAAGATGATTCGGGCTATTTCTTTGGTTACCTTTCCCTTGATGTTGGGTTTGTTTGTTTTAGCTCCTGAGTTTATCCGGGTAGTTTTTGGGCCACAGTGGACGCCGGTTATTCCGATAGTAAAAATATTGTGTTTTTGCGGTATGTTTCAATCAATTGAAAGTGCTGTTGGTAATATATTCAGATCGCAAAACAGAAGTGATCTACATCTTAGAATGCAGATCTTCGGCACAATTATTGTTACTATCTGTATATCAATTGGTTTGCAATGGGGGCTAAAAGGCGTTGCTTATTTTTATGCTTTATATACTTTCGCCTGGGTTCTTTTTTCTTTTCATGTTTGTAATAAGCTGATTGGGTTAGGGGACAATAAATTACTTAAAGCGATTTATCCGGCATTGCTGATATCAGGGATAATTACTTTGGTTATTAGCTTGATTAAATATTTTTTCTTAAATACAGATTTGAATGTTTTGCTTGTATCTAGTTTTGCTGCTTTGATTATTTATTTTATGTTCTTAGTTTTGACAAAACAACTTTTAATAAGTAAGAATGGTGTAGTTTTGAATATTTAAAGCAAAGTTTTATTAGAAATATTGGTTTTTGTTTGTAACAGGAGAAATAACTTTTGGGTTAATCCGGTAAAAAGCGGATTACTTATTTTTAGGAGTTTGTTTGAATATTTTATTCTAATATTTTAGTTCGCAATATCTGGGAGGATTAAATGAAAATCGCATACTTAATTTTAGCGCATTCTCAGCCGATTCTTTTTAAGCGCTTGCTTAAATCGCTTGAATACAAGGATGATTGTTTTTTCGTTCATATTGATTTGAAAACCGATATTTCTCAATTCAAAGATAGTGATCTGAAAAATATATTTTTTTTAAGCAAAAGAATTAAGGTTAATCACGCGGCGTTTTCTCAGGTGTGGGCAATGATAAGCTTAATAAAAGCGGCATTAAAAAAAGGCGAGTTTGATTATTTTATCTTTTTAAGCGGAGTTGATTATCCAATTCAGTCTCCAGCTAAAATTCATCGTTTTTTTGAGGAAAACCAAGGGATGAATTTTATTGATTTTTATCAATACAGCGGGGAATCGGCAGATAATTTCCATTTCTCAAAAGTTTATAATGAAGATTATGTTTTGGGTTCGCCGAAAATAGTTTCTTTAATTTTTCGAGCCATTTTCCGCTTGGCAAGAATCCTCTTGCCAAGAAGGACTTTTTTAAAAGATATGAATCTTTACCGCGGATCCACTTCCTGGTGTTTGCATAAACAGTCAGTTGAGTATATAATCCAATTCCTGGATTCGACTAAGAGTAAAACTATTTTTAAATTTTTAAAATACGCGTTTAGTCCTGATGAGATGCTCTTTCAAACAATTCTCTTGAATTCTCCTTTTGCCAAGAATTGTAACTTTTACGAAAAAAACAAGGGAAGTTCTAATAATATCCTGACTGTTGAGAATAAAGCGTATCTGCATTATATTGATTGGAGCCCGGAGCGTGAAGATCCGGCGATTTTAAATGAAACTGATTTTGCCAGAATCAAAGCCAGTAAATATTTCTTTGCCCGTAAATTCGATGAAAAAAAATCAGCTAGGCTTTTGGATCAGATTGATAACTATTTATTGTAGGATAATAAAATAATAGCATAGGGAGCGGAAGTAAGCTTATCCTGGAGCAGAGAGTCAACATTAAAACAAATCAGTCCTGAGTCAAGACTATACCATTAACTAATTAAAGAGGTGAATTATGAACGCGATTATTTCCGCGGCAGCGGGATATAAGCCGGAAGATCTAGATCTATTTCTAAACTCAGCAACAAAGAATTGCCGGAATCTGAAGATATTTATGATAATCTTTGCTAAGGATTTTAATAAATTTTCAGAGAGATTTAAGGGGTTAAGTGCTGTGGAGTGGATTTGTCTGCCTCCTAAATTTAGTAAAGGCACAAAGTTTTACTATGTTCCGCTTGCTAGCTTGATCAGTAAAACCAAATATCCCCCTTCTAATAAATTGATCGAGGTATTAGGGCGATTTCCTTTTCATATCGCGCTGGAGCGTTATTTCTTTGCCTTAGATATTCTTAAAAAACAGAGAAATTGCTTTGAGAATATTTTACTTAGTGACAGCCGCGACGTAGTTATCCAAAAAGATCCATTTGCTAAATCGGAAAGTGAATTAATTTGTGGAATTGAAAAAAAGGCTTTGGGTAATTGCCGGTTTAATGCTGATTGGATAAATCACATCTATGGAAAACAGGCTGTGCGGGAAATGGCTGATTGGCAAGTTGTCTGCTCTGGGGTCAGTTTGGGGCCGGTAAACCAAATAGAAGCTTATTTAAATCAAATGTGTAATGAAATGTGGCAATATGTTCCTAAATTATTGCATCGCGGCTGGTATGATCAGGGGATTCATAATCGGATAATTTTTGAAAAAAAGGTCAAATTTAGATTTGCCGATAATCAAGGAGATATAATCGCGACATTAGGCTATGAAGACGCGAATAATATAACTACTGACAGCAAAAGCAATGCGGTTTGTGTTAACGGGGTTTATCCGGCTATTGTTCACCAATATGATCGGTTCCCGTTGCTTGTAGATTTTTTTAAAAAAATCTACAAATGTCCTAAATCTGGTTGAAAAGTCACAAGGACACAACGTAGGGGCCGCGCTTGTCCCGGCCCGTAATAATCTACAATTACATAAATCGGTGAAATCATTAATAAGCGGGCGAAGACAAGCAGCGCCCGCTATATTACGCGAACTTTTTGAATTAATGTCTTAAAAAATTTTTAATATTTGTCAGAATATTATGTTATAATAATTTAAAATCTAACTCCTTATGCTTAACTTGTTTATGATTAGTTGGATAATTGATTGTCCGGTTAAGTCGGTTTTTTAAAATTATTAATTTGAAGCCATATGCTTAGGTGAAAAAATGCGAAAACCAAAAAACCTAATTTTAATTAATCCGCCCTGGGTGTTTGCTCATGAGCGCGATATTATTCTTTCTCAGAATTTAGGCTTGGCTTATTTAGGGGCATATCTAACCGAGCATGGACACCAGGTAAGGATTATTGATGCCTTGGCCGAAGGCCTGTCACATAAGCTTAAAGTAAAGGGCCGCTATCAGACTTTTTTCCAGGTGGGATTGGATTATCAACAAATCGCGCAACAGATTACCGCGGATACGGATATTATCGGGATTTCCGCGCCGTTTACGAATAACGCGAAAATTGTCAAACAATTAGCCCAATGCATAAAACAGATTTTTCCCGATAAACTGATTGTGCTGGGAGGAGTTTATCCGTCCTTAACTCCTGAAGATGCTTTTTGTCCGGAGATTGACTGTTATATTATTGGCGAGGGAGAGATTCCTTTGCTTGAGCTGGCAGAGGATAAGGATCCGAAGCAGATTCAAGGATTGCTTGTCAGGGGCCAGGAATATAAAATTAGCGATTGCGCGAAAATCATTGAAAACCTAGATGAAATTCCTTTTCCAGCCAGAGACAAATTACCGATGCAGCAATATTTATCATTTTGTTCGCCAAGAAGAGATAGAATTAAAACAGTTAGTATGATTACTTCGCGGGGTTGTCCGTTTGACTGCGTATTTTGTTCAATCCACGCCATAACCGGTTATAAGTGGAGGATGCGCTCAGCAGACAATGTGATTAAGGAAATTAAAGCTTTACTCAAAGATTACGCGATTGAGCACATTGAATTTGAAGACGATAACCTTACTCTGAATAAATCGCGGATGCAGGATATTGTAAAAGGGATAATTGAAATTAACCAGCAAGGCAAGCTAATTTCCTGGTCCGCGCCTAATGGCGTAATGGTCGATACCTTAGATCAAGAATTACTTGAACAGATAAAAATATCAAATTGTCTTTTTCTTAATTTAGCAGTTGAATCCGGTGATCCGGATATGTTAAAAAAAATGAATAAAAAGCTGAATCAGGGTAAAGTCTTGGAAATAGCCCGAATCTGTAAAACCTTGAAAATTAAAACCAATGCTTTTTTTATGATTGGATATCCAGGAGAAACTGAACAGAGTTTTCGCAAAACTCTGGATTTTGTAAAAAAACTTAAGCAGGCGGGAGTAAATGAGTTTTATGCCACGGTTACCCGGGCTTATCCCGGAACAAAGCTGTTTAAACAATGTCAGGAAAGCCGGTTTATTACTCAGGCTGCTGATCCGGAAAATATGTTTCTCGGTAATCTGGTACACAAAGAAAACGCGCTGGAAACAGCGGATTTTAAAACCAGTGATCTACTCCAAAGGCTCAAGCGGTTCGAGCGGATTACTGTGCCGGTTTATTTACGCTATTATCATCAGTATTATCATATTATTAAAAAAATAATTCCTGATGGTTTCATTCAAAGTTTAAAAAAACTGCTGATCAAACAGGCGAAATAGATTTTTTCTTTAGTCTAAGGAGATTGGGTTTATGAAAATCACATTTATCTATCCTGATGTAATCGGTAGCGCTAATTATACCGGAATCTTTAACCTAGGGATCGGGCTTTTATCCAGTGTTTTAAAAAAAGCCGGGTTTGAGACATCTTTAATCCATATCAGTCAGCCGATTACTAAAGTGGATTTTATCAAACAGCTGGAAAAAACAGACGCAGATGTGTATGCTTTTTCCACTACCACGCCGATGTTTAATTTTGTCAGCGAATGGGCCGGCTGGATAAAACAGAATAATCCGAATAAATTAATTGTTGTCGGCGGAGCGCACGCGATTTTGAACCCGGAAGAGATATTCAAAACCAGAGCCGTTGATTTTGTCTGCAATGGCGAAGGCGAATATTCGCTGTTGGAACTGTGCAATGTTTTAAACCAGAAACAGCCGGTTTCCGGCATCTCCGGGATCTGGAGCAGGCAGGGTGACAAAATAATTAAAACAGCGAATCGTTTATTGATCACAGATCTGGATCAGCTGCCTTTTCCTGACCGGACAATCTTTAATCATAAGCAGTTGATGGAAGGCAAGGAGCAGATGTTCTTTGTTATGGGTTCGCGGGGTTGTCCTTACAATTGCCCTTATTGCTGTAATCAAAGCATCAGGCAGAATATTGCCGGTCAGCAGCCTTGGGTAAGATTCAGAAGCGTGGATAATGTCATCGCCGAGATTCAGGCAGTGCTCAAACTTTATCCCCAGACAAAGTTTATTGGATTTTATGATGATATTTTGGCTTTAAAAAAAGACTGGTTTGCCGAATTTACCGAAAAATATAAAAACCAGATAAAACTGCCGTTTCGCTGTAATATGCGGGCGAATTATTTAGCTCAGGAAGAAACAACTAAAATGATGTATGAATCCGGCTGCTGCCGGGTGATTATCGGCTTAGAAAGCGGCAATGAGGCTTTGCGCAATGGGATTCTCCAGCGAAATATGCCGGATCAGATTATTCTCGAGGCTGCCAGATTGTGTAAAAAATACAAGATTGAATTCGCTACCTTTAATATGGTCGGCTTGCCGGGTGAAGGGGCTAAAGAAATCCTGGATACAATAAAATTAAACGCGCGGATAAACGCGGATTTTACTTATACCTCGATATTTTATCCTTTTCCCAACACCGGACTGCATAAATTATGCCAAGAGCGAAATCTGTTGACTGCGCGGATCATTACCGACTATGTTGAAGGCAGCTGTTTGAATTTTGATTTACCGACTATGGCGCGGATTATTTTTGTCCGCAACTTTTTTCGGCCATTAATGAATATGTATTGCTTGATTTATAAACTGCCGGATAAAATAAATAAATCCGCGGAGAAAATACTCGATGCTTTTTTAAGTTCAAAAATTGTGGCAATTACTTTGTTCTCTTTGGCGAATTTTCTGTTTGCCTTTATTCGTGAGAACAAAATTTTAGCCGGTTTTATCAACAGGCTTAAACTAATTGGAAAATTAAGAAAAATTTCTTTATTTCATTCCAGGGTTAAACAAAGATAAATTTATGGATAAACCGGAAATTTTATTATCAGTGATTATTCCCTGTAAAAACGAAGAAAAGAACATTGTACGCTGTCTTGTTTCGCTTTTTGCGGAACTGAAAAATATCCAAGGTTCAGAAGTGCTGCTGGTTGATTCGCGCTCTACGGATAAAAGCGTGGAAGAAGCCAAGCGGTTTCCGATAAATATCATTCAATTAAAAGAAAATTGGGATATTAGTCCGGCCGCGGCACGCTATGTTGGCTGTGTAAATACCAGCGGAAAATACCGCTTGTTTATTGATGGGGATATGGAACTTATTCCGGGTTTTTTAGATAAAGCGATTAATTTTCTTCAAACACGGAAACAAGCCGCCGCGGTAGCGGGTTTAGGCGCTGAGTTTTACAGCGAAGGCGGCAATCTGGAGAATATGTATCAAAGAAAGCCGACAGTGGCGCAAGTTGATTTCATTGCCGGCGCTGGATTATTTAAGTCCGAAGCGCTGGACAAGGCCGGATATTTCAATCCTTTTCTTAAGGCTGAAGAAGAACATGAACTTGCCCAGAGATTAAAAAAAGCCGATTATAGCTTATTTACTCTGCCGATTCCGATGATCAATCACTATACTTCTCAAGGCATGAATAATTTCCAGCGGAGATTAAAAGCCGGTATGTTCAAAGGCATCGGCCAGATGTTCCGGGTGACTTTAGAGTCAGGAACATTTTCCTTTAAATATTTTCTGCGTTTTCGCTGGTTTATCGGCTTTATCCTGATATTAAGCGGATTAATCGCGGCAGTCGCGGCTTGGTTTATCTGGGGCAATCACTTATTATTAGCGAATTTGCTGGGATTTCTGGTTTTAATTTTTCTGATTTCCTGGTATAGTAAAGCCGGGATAAAAAAGGGAATTTTAAGTCTGTATAAAGCGGTTTTAATTAATAACCAGATACTCCTGGGTTTATTCACGAAAACTCCGGATAGCAGCGCGTATCCTTTGGATATTATAATTATAAAAAAAGAGGGAATATGCTGAAAAACCAAACCATAATTTGTCTGTCAACAATTGACTGGCATTATGCCAAGCAAAGACATCAGATATTAATGGAGAAATTCGCCCAAAACGGAAATCAGGTTATTTTTGTCGAGCATCTGGGATTTTCCCCCCAGCGATTGACTGATCTGGCGAATATTTACCGCAGGGTGCTCAGAGCGCTTGTTTCCTCAAAATCGATCCGTTCGCAGGTTAAGTTAATCCCGAACTTACAGATTATCACTCCTTTGGTTTTACCGCCGCAGAACAAACTATTTAATTTTATCAATAAGCATTTATTTCTTAAATTATTAGCGAAAAAACTGCGCGAACTAGCGGACAAACAGCCTATTGTCTGGACTTATTTAGCGACAACAACTGCGGTTAATTTAATAGATAAATTAAATCCGAAAATCCTGATCTATGATTGTGTTTATGACGCTTTGCGCCATCCTGAAGCGCCTAAGGATATTGCTGCTTCGGAACAGAAAATTCTGGCAAAGGCGGATATTGTTTTAACTGACGCGCTTTATTTTTATAATCACAAAAAGAATTATAATCAGCATGTGCATCAGATTCCGCCGGGAGTTGATTTTAAGCATTTTAATCAGCCGGCTGAGTCAGGTAAACCGCTGATGGCGGATATTAAATCGCCCCGGATCTGTTTTTTTGGCTGTATGGGCAGGGGAAATATCCGGATTGATTTTGATTTACTGGAATTTATTGCTAAGGAAAAGCCGCAATGGTCATTTGTAAATATCGGGCCATTGGTTAATATGGAAGTACCAAAGAATTTAGCCTGCCTGGATAATATTAAATGGCTGGGATTTATTTCCTACACAGAACTGCCGCAATATCTTGGGCAATGTGATGTGCTGATATTACCCTATCAGTTAAATGATTTTACTGAATCGGTATTGCCAGCCAAGGTTTTTGAGTGTCTGGCAACCGGCAAACCCGTTGTTTCCACGGCCTTGCCGGAATTAAAGCCTTATAAACAGTATTTTTTTATCGCCGAGGATAAGCAGGAGTTTTTAGCGGGAATTGAGGCAGGTTTAAATAATGATTCTGAAGAGAAAAAACAGCAGAGAATGGTTTTCGCGCGATCAAATACCTGGGAAGCGCGGTTTGAATCAATTTGTCGAATCCTTAATCATAAACTAATTCAATAAAATAATTAAGAGCGGATATTATGAAAAATATTCCATTTAGTAAAATCCTGATAATCCTCTTGGTTTGTCTGATAATCGGGGGCATATTGCCTTTTTTGTTTACGCGGTTTTCCGCGAAACTGGTTTTATTTGTCGGAGCTTTATTTGGGTTTGTTTGTCTGCTGCTGATCAAACAGGGAAGAATAACGGTTTATGACTGGTTGATTTTATTTTTCATTGCTATTCCGTTTCATGATTTTCGGATCATGTTCGGAACTTTTTTTTTAAGATCAACCGAAGTTTTTTTTATTCCGTTTTTTATTTGGGCCGGAGTGCAAATAACTAGAAATGAATCTGGTTGGAAAAATTTATTGCGTTTGGAAACGGAATATGTGATTTTATTATTTTTCTACGCGTTTACAGTTATTTCCATAGCTTGTTCTGTTTCGCCGTTTATCAGCATATACCGAACAGTGGTCTTATTATATCTGATTTTATTGTCATTTATTATTTCTAAAATTTTAAAACAGGAAGATAAAATTTATTTAATTATTAAAGCAATGATCGCGGTTAGTGCCGCGGCCAGCATTTTCGCGATATTTCAATCATTTGTCCCTGGTTTGCAGCCGTTTCATCCGATTGCTTTAGCCAACCTGGGGGCTTTAACAATATATCGCAGCGGAGCAGGCTGGCAAAATCCGAATTATTTAGCTTTATATCTGACAATGATTTTCCCGATTACTTATGTTTGTAAGATATCTAGCGTATTTCCGGAAAAAAAGTTTTTTCAGATTAGTTTTGTTCTCCAATTACTGGGCTTATTTAGTACGTATTCCCGATTAGGGTTTATTTCGCTTAGTTTAACCTTTATTTGCTTATTGGCGGTAAGAGGAAAGAAAAAGCTGGCCTTAATTATCCTGATTATTCTAAGTTTGCTCGCGGTAACTACGTTTATGAGCATGACATATATATATGAACATAATCCTTATTTAGCGGTAACAATTTTCCGAATACCTTATTTAGGTGTGGTAAAGAAAAATCCGCTATTAATTGCCGGTTGGCGCAGAGATGCCTGGATCGCTAATTTTAGGATGTTCGTGGATCATCCTTTTTTAGGGGTTGGACCATTTATGTCTACGGAAATGTATGGCGCGTATAGACCCGCGGATCAGGTTTATCAGGCAAAATCGGGGTTAGCAGTGCATAATGAATATCTTTCTTTGTTTTCGGAAAGAGGTTTTATCGGCGCATTTTTGTTTTTGATGTTTTTGTTATTTTTAACCACCCGGGCAATTGTTTTTTACAAAAAAAATAAATCTTCAGGACAAGGGAAACTAATGCTCGGTTTATGGGCAAGTATTGTGAATTTTCTCTTTTTCTCTTTTGGCGGAGCAACGATATATTCCGTGCAGTTCTGGGTTAATGTTGGAATAATCCTGGCGGTTTATAATCTGGCAAAACAAAAGACTTTGGAGAAAAATTCATAACGAAATATTTTTTAACAACAATACGATAGACTAAAAATCTATTGATAAAACAAGTTTGGAACTATAATGAAAAAATTGATTTACTTTCAAGTATATGATTATCAGAAGACTTATTATTCTCTTAAAAACAAAGATCCGGAAACTTATCTTTACCAAAAGCAGTTTAGCGAGTTTACTGCCAGTCTGATAAACAAGCATGAGATTAAAGAAGTTTGTGTTGTTTGTTTTGGGGTAGCCGCGGAATATGACCAAATCCTGCCTAATGGAATTAGGGCTAAGGGAATACCCTTTTCCCTGACTGATCAAAATCAAACTCAAATCGCGAAGAAGTTTATAGATTTGTACGCGCCTACGCACGCGATTGTGCTAGTGCCTTTGTCGAAACTGATTAAATATTGTACTCTGAAAAAAATCAAAACTCTGGTGATGATTGCCGATAGCTTTACCGGAACCGGTTTGCGCGGATTGATATCGTGTTGGAGGTTTGCCTGGATTTTAAATAATAAGTATGTTGAGCTGGTTTCTAATCATAATTATCCAGCTTCTTGTTTATTGAAAAGTTTTGGAGTTTATGACCAGAAAATTGTTCCTTGGGATTTTACCTGGGATATTGATGTTGATAAATACCCGGCTAAGGTTTTTAAAGAAAATCAGCAGGTTTGGAAGTTTTTCTATGCCGGAAGAATCATGGCGGAAAAGGGAGTGTCCGATATTATTAAAGCAATATATTTTCTCAAGAAAAAAAACCGCGACGCGAAAGCGGTGTTTGCCGGAGGCGGCAATATCTCGGAGTTTGAAAAACAGGCCGCGGACTTAGGCATAGCCGACCGGATAAAATTTTTGGGTATTGTCGCTCATGAACAGGTGCTTAGCGGGATGCGCGACGCGGATATTGTCCTGGTTCCCAGTCAAATAAAATCAAGCGAAGGCATGGCCTGTACGATATATGAATCTTTTTTAGTGAAAACTCCGCTGATTCTTTCTGATCATCCGGTGTTTCGGGAAGCAGTTAAAAATGGGGTGTTTTTTAAAGCGGGCAATTCTAATTCTCTGGCTAAGGCGATTAATGCCTTGCTGGATAATCCGCTTTTGTATAATCAATTGTCGCGAAACAGCGCCGCGGCATTAAAAAAATTAATTGTTCCGTTTAATTCTATTGAAATTATTAATCATTGGCTATCCGGCTTGGACGCGGATAAGCAATGGCTATTAGAACATAGTTTGCTTAAATTAAAAAAGCTTAATTAGCTGAATTATATAAAAAAAGATAAAACATTGAGTCGGCAAAAATATAAATAAAACAAATAAGGGAAGTAATCTAAAAAAGAATATATAAAATGAAAAAAATCCTTTTTTTAGAACAATACAGTAAAATTTCCGGCGGACAAAAAGTTCTGCTTTCGATTATTGACGGCTTAAAACCAGAGTTTAGTTTTTGCGTGACAGTCCCGGAAAAAGGGGAATTAACACGAGAGCTGGATAAGCGCAGTATCGCTTATCAGCGATTAGCCGTGGGTTATTATTCTTTGGGTAAGAAAACAGTCCTGGATGTAATTTTGTACTTATTGCGTTTACCGTATTTAGTGGTGAAATTACTGTTAATCATCAAGCAGGAAAAGCCGGATTTGGTTTATGCCAATGGTGCCCGGACTTTTGTCTGCGCGACAATTGCCTGCGGCTTGAGCCGGGTTCCGTTGATTTGGCATGTACACAGTATCTTTGACAAAGGGATCTCGAGAAAATTATGTAATTATTTTGGGAAAAATAAGATAGTTAAAAAAATCATCACGGTTTCTCAGTCGGCAAAAGCGCCGCTCGAAAATTTAACTGATAAAGTTGAAGTAATCTATAATGCGATTGACGAAAAAGTTTATTATCCCGGAGCAAAACAAGGGCTGATTCGCCAAAATTTAAACCTTGGCGATAATCTGGTCGCGGCAATGGTCAGTTTACTGGTGGAGTGGAAATGCATTGATGATTTTATCCGCGCTGCCGGGATTATCAGTCAGGATTATCCGCAAGTGAAATTCCTGATTGTCGGCGATGTGCTTTATGCTCAGACGGGTAAACAATATAAACAGGATTTAATTGATTTGGTCAAGCAGCTGAATCTGGAAAACAAGGTTATTTTTACCGGCTTTCGCCATGATGTTCCGGCGATTATGCGTGAGCTGGATATTTTTGTTTTAGCTTCGAAACAGCCGGATCCTTGTCCGACTTCATTGCTTCAGGCCATGGGTTCGGGCCTGGCGGTTATTGCCACTGACTTTGGCGGTCCGGCCGAGATAATCCTTGATCAGCAGGATGGTTTATTATATCCAGCGCGGGATTATAAAGCTTTGGCAGCTAAGATGAAAGATCTAATAGTAGATGATGAAAAACGAAGAAGATTGTCAATTAATGCAGCAAATAAAATAAAGCAGGATTTTAATTATAAGAATTATATGCTTAAAATAAAAAAGATAATTGATCAGGAAATAAATATTATTGATAAACATATATATACCAGCGGTAAGTATATGGAAAATAATCCTACTTGGCATACAGAGGATGCGAATTGGAAATCTCAAGAGATAATTAAAGTTATTCCTGAGCAAATAATTAAAGAGCTTAATAAAAGCTCAAAAATTAGGATCGTTGATATTGGCTGCGGTGCAGCTCAGATACTTAAAAATATAGCAGATCAGTTCAGATTAAAGGCAATAGATGCGAATTATCAAGGTTATGATGTCTCCCCGGAGATCATAAAAAAAGCAAAAGCTAATTTTAAGCAAGCTGAATTTTTTGCTAAAACATTTTCATGCGAGCAATACCTGCAAAATAATCAAAAAATATCTATAGCTTTGCTTATTGATATTTTAGAGCATCTCGAAAACCCTGATATTCTTTTAAAAGATGTGGCTAAGGTAAGTGACTATATAATATGCCACCTTCCGCTTGAAGATAATCTGATGGTAAATTCTCGCAATCTTAAAGACAAATTCAAGAGAACTGTGGGTCATATAAACTACTATAATAAGAAAAGTGCTTTGACTATGTTTGAACAAGCTGGTTTGAGTGTGGAAAATATGATTTACACTTGCTCTGATTGCAGTGCTGATTATAAGTTGAATAGTTTGCCTCGCAGGTTGATATTACAGCCTTTGCGAAAATTGTTTTTTAAAATATCCCCGGATTGGACAGCGCATACTTTGGGGAATTGTTCATTAATGTTAATGCTTAAAAAAGCAGGCTTATAGCTAATGGTCGATGGCTAATGGTAAAAGATAAAGAACACAAAAATGAAGTTATGAATTATGAATGATGAGTTACGAGTGAAAAGATTAGAACTGTAGGACTAAAAAACAGAAAAAGCAAAAAATAAAGGTCAATAGTTAATAGTAAATCCGTTGGGCAAAAATTCTCTTTGAGCGGCGCTTTCGAACGTAATTTTGACAAGGATGTCAAAATAGTGAGAACGCGCGGCTGGGCCTGCACGATGCAGGCTCAGGCTTAGCGAAAAGATGTGTTTTTGCCTGTAAAACAACTCTTGCGCAAGGACATCAGTTTGCAAGGAAAAAGATAATATCAGAAATCGTAGGGGAGGGCCTTGCGTCCTCTACGTTGTGTCCTTGTGACCTTTTAACAGAAGACAGAGAACTATGAATAAAATTAAAAAAATTCTATTAATTCAGCCCCCGTGTACGCTGAGTAAAAACTATACCAAAGAAATTCAGCCGCCTTTGGGCATGGCTTATATTGCCGCTATGCTTGAGGATAAATTCGAGGTCAGAATCCTTGATGCCGCGGTTGAAGGCTGGCATGACGAAATCGTTGTTTCCAAACAGGAGATTCGCTATGGGCTTTCTTTTGAGCAGATAGCACAGCGGATCAAGGATTTTAATCCGGATTTGGTGGGCATATCCTGCTTGTTTTCAATGCAGGCGGATAATGCGCATAAAGTCGGACAAATCGCGAAAAAAGTTAATCCAGAGATTATTACGGTTATGGGCGGAGCGCATCCCACGGTATTGGCCAAAAAAGTTTTGGAAGATCCGGCGATTGATTATGTGGTGATTGGCGAAGGGGAACAAACCATAACCAAGCTGATTGACTGTATTAATCAAAAACAGCCTGTGGCTGATATTGACGGGTTGGCTTATAAGCTGAATAATAAAATTATGCTTAATCCCAAAATCAGTTTTATTCAGGATTTAGATGCCCTGCCTTTTCCAGCGCGGCATTTACTGCCCATGGATAAGTATTTTAAGATTAATATGCCTCATGGCGTAACTACCCGGCGGAGTCCGAATACTTCGCTGATTACCTCCCGGGGCTGTCCGGCGCAGTGTATTTTCTGCGCGATTCATCCTATTTGGGGAAAAAAATTCCGAGCCAGATCAGCGGATAATGTGGTTAAAGAAATAAAACAGCTGATTAGTACTTATGGCATTCAGGAACTGCAGTTTGAAGATGATAATCTGACTTTTGATAAAAAAAGAGCCATGAGTATATTTGAGCAGATGATCACAGAAAAACTGGATATGCTCTGGACTACGCCTAATGGTGTGGCTTTGTGGGCCATGGATGAGGCCATGCTGTTAAAAATGAAGCAAAGCGGCTGTTACCGGCTTTGTCTGGCGATTGAAAGCGGTGATCAGGAAGTGCTGCATAAGATCATCAACAAACCCTTGGATTTAAACAAAGCCAAGCGTTTGATCAGCTTTGCTTATAAAAATGGATTTGAAACTGATGCTTTTTTTGTGATCGGCTTTCCTGGTGAAACCAAACAGCAGATTAAAACAACTTTTAGCTTTGGCCGCAGTCTGCAGGTAAGCAATGTTAATTATTATATTGCCACACCTTATCCCGGAACAAAACTCTATGATCAATGCGTTAAAGGCAATTATCTGGTTAAGGATTTTCAAGCTGACAGCTTGGGAGTTAAAAAAGGGGTGATTGTCACGCCTGAGTTTACTCCCCAGGAACTGGAAAAAATGGTTTCCCAGGAAAAACTTTTATTCTATATATTACTTTTGTTTAAAAATCCTAAAGCTTTTTATACTAAAGTGATCAAACGCTTTGTTCAGGATCCGACGTATTTTATGAATTTTGTTAAAAATATATTTAAGAAAATAATCAGCTCTAAGAAATAGTTCATGGCTGAAATCGGACACAAGGACACAAAGTCACCAGGTCACAAGGAAAAAGATAAAAACAGAAATTGTAGGGGGCGATCCATGTATCGACCCGTTACAAAATGATAAAAATATATAATAAAAAATAATAATTATATTGGTATTATCCCGGGCGAAAACAGAGTTTCGCCCCTACTATTAGCTATCGACCATTGACCATCAACTATTAACGAGGTTAATCAAAATGAAGATATTAATGTTGAATCCGCCATTTTTTCCGCGTTATTCTCGTTCACAGCGCAGTCCGGCAGTGACTAAAAGCGGTACCTTGTATTATCCGGTGTGGCTGGCTTATGCCACTGGAGTGCTTGAAAAAAAAGGCTTTAGCGTAAAACTAATTGATGCCCCGGCGCAGGGCTTAAATCCGCAGACAGTAATTGAGCTGGCGCGGGAGTATAATCCCGGTTTGATTGTTATCGGAACATCGACTCCGAGTATTTATAATGATGTAGAAATCGGGGCAAAATTAAAAGCAGTTTTGCCAGAGAGTTTTATTACTTTAGTCGGAACGCATGTCTCGGCTTTACCTGAGGAATCATTGGCTTTAAACAAAAACATTGATGCTGTGGCCCGAGCAGAATATGATTATACGATCGCTGAACTAGCGGAAGTTCTGGGCAATAAAGGAGATTTAACTAAAGTCCTGGGCATAAGTTTTCGCCAAGGGGAACAAATAGCGCATAATCCGGATCGGGCGAAAATCAGCAATCTTGATGAAATTCCCTTTGTGAGCAGTGTGTATAAACAACATTTAAATATTAATAATTATTTTTTCGCGGCTTCTGATTATCCGATGGTTCAGATTTTCACTGCCCGGGGATGTCCGTTTCAGTGTTTTTTCTGCGTTTATCCCCAAACAATTCATGGCAATCTCTATCGCACCCGTTCCGCGGAAAATGTGGTTGATGAATTTGCTTATATTAAAGAAAATCTGCCCGAGGTCAGGGAAGTGGTGATTGAAGATGATACTTTTTCCGTGGATAAAAAGCGGGTGAAGAAAATCTGCGAATTGCTGATCGAGCGTAAAATTAATCTAAAGTGGAATGCTAATGTCCGGGCGGATATTGATTTGGCAACCATGCAGCTGATGAAAAAAGCCGGTTGTCGGTTGATTATTATTGGTTTTGAAAGCGCGGATCAGACGATTTTAGATAATATTCAAAAAGGGGCGCAAGTCGAGCGGATGGATCAGTTCTTTCGCGATACAAAAAAAGCCGGTTTATTGCTGCACGCCGCGTTTATGGCTGGTAATCCTGGGGAAACCAAACAAACATTGGCCAAGACCTTTGCTCTGGCCAAAAGATTTATGCCGGATACAGTGCAGTTTTTTCCGTTAATGGCTTATCCCGGAACAAAAGCTTATCAATGGGCTAAGGAGAATAATTTATTAAAGAGCCAGTGCTTTTCAGATTGGGTAACTAAAGAAGGTCTGCATAATTGCGTTTTAAATCTACCTAATTTAAGCTCCCAGGAACTGGTGGAATGGTGTGATATCAGCCGGAAGAAATATTATCTTAGTTTTCGCTATCTTTGCTATAAAGCGATGCAAATGATTTTACATCCCCAAGAGGTTAAGCGAACAATGAGAGCAATGTTTAAATTTAGGAAATTTCTCTGGCGGGGCAGCTTTAAATGAGAGCCTGACTTACAGAGCGTTAGCGATGTCAAGTCAGCCTGCTCGAATTTAGTCCGAAATAGCTGCGACCTAGCAGATATTTTCGGATTCATTATTATAAAAGCAGCGAATGGCGCGTCACAAGGTTCGTAACGTAGGGGCCGATGGCTGTCGGCCCGTTAATAGAATACAATTATCTTAAATAAAAAAACAGGAGAATACACTTTGAAAATTATTTATAATGCTGCTGATCCCTGGGAATTGTATTTAAAAACATTAAATCAATGTATTGAGCAGTATTCCTGTAAAAGTTTGTGCGAAATCGGCGGCGGAGCTTTTCCGGCAATATCTCTGGAGCAAATCAATAAACAGCAGCTGGATTATACGATTCTGGATATATCGCGGGTTGAATTAGATCGCGCTCCTGCTGGCTATAAGAAAGTTTTAGCGGATATCTGTCAGCCGGATTTAAACATCCGGGAGCAATATAATTTTATTTTTTCTAAAATGCTCGCTGAGCATGTTAAGGATCCGCGGCTGTTTCATGCCAATGTTTATAAATTGCTTAAGCCCGGAGGGATTGCTTTTCATTTTTTTCCGACTTTATATTCTTTGCCGTTTGTGATTAATTGGCTGCTGCCGGAATCTATCGCCAATTTTTTATTTAAACTTTTTGTCTGTAATGACCCGGTTGAACACAAAAGATTTTCCGTGCATTATAAATGGTGTAAAGGTCCGACCAGAAAACAGATCAGCAATTTTGAGAGTTTAAACTATGAATTATTGGTTTATCAGGGGTTTTTCGGTCATAAATACTATCAGCGGATTCCTTTGCTAAGAGATATTCATAAACTTGTGGTCAAGCTTTTAGCGAGATTTCCTAATCCGAATTTAACCAGCTTTGCTTTTGTTATTTTAAGAAAAAAAGCACTTAGCTGATAGCTGATGGCTCATAGCTTATAGCATAAAGCAAAAAAAGCAAGATAAAGCAGAAAGAACTTGGATGATAGTTTATAGTTTTTTTGCTCTTTACTATTAGCCATTGACTATTGACTATTAACTGGTGATTTTTCCATAATCTTCATAATTTCCGCCGCAATATTTTGCGCGATTACTTCGTAGCCGGAAGCGGTGCAATGGCGGTCAAATTCTGAGACAAAAAATTCCAGAGGTGAGTGTTCTTGGAGTAGATTGTAAAAAGTTAGACGATTGTCTACCAAAGGAATATTATATTTTTCCGCCACGGTTTTCATGTCTTCCAATAAAATCGAGGGATAGCTGGAGAAAATCAAACCAATCTTTTCCTGCGCGCAAAGTTTTGCGGCTTTTTCAAAATTAATATAGCGGAGTTCTGAGATATTGATTGTCTTTTCCCAAAATGATTCAGGTTTATTCTTGGGGTTGGAAGCTGCTTTGCTATTGGCATAATAACTTTCTAATAAACTAAGCTCCGACTCATTTAAACAGTTAATATCCAGAGTTTTTGTGTCGCTGTTTGTGATTTTTTTTGCTAGATTACTGGAAAAAAACGGTTCGCCCAGGTTAGAATAAACATAGCATAATCTTTGAATCAAATACATATTGTCGGGGAAGCGGTTTTTTAGTCTTAAGAGCAAGGAAAATTCTTCCGGGATGTTTCTGTATTTTATGAATAAGTCTGATAATTCTCCGTGCAGAATTTTGTTCTCTGGATCCAGGAGAAATGCTTTTTCAAAGGTTAGTCCAGCCGCAAGGTATTGTTTGTTTAATTTTTGGCAGCGGCCTAATTCCAGCAGCGCAATCAGATGTTCTGGATTGATCAGCAGCGCTTGTTGATAATACGCCTCGGCTTGCGGGTATTTTTTTTTATTTCTTAATTGATTGGCTGTTTTAATGATTGAAGGGATGTCCGAGCCAGGAGCTATTGGAGTTTTCAAATTATAAGCAATAAGGTCGAGCAGTTTGAAAAATTTCAGATTCAGCGCAAAGGGACTTAATTGCTTAATTGATTTAAAAACTCGGAACTTGCAATATTCGGACAAAGACCAGGTATCATTTATACCGCTTAGAATAATAACAATATCCGGCTGATATTGCTTGACTGCTTTTTCTAATTTAATTAATGTTTGACTTAAGGTTTCTCCGGGTATGCCTAAATTTCTCACCAGAAAAACCTTGTTTTGCTTGCTTTGATTCAATATCTTTTCCATTTGCGCTGGGTAGCTGTTTTCCTTAGCCGCGCCCAGGCCATAAGTAAACGAATCGCCCAAGCAGATGATTTTACAGACATTTTCCCGGTTTTCGCCATCCTCGGCGGGATTTACGCGGTTTTTCTGGGCAATGATCGGATTATACAGATTAAGACATACTTCAATAAAAACAATAGCCAACGCTATGCCCAAAAGGATTAAACCTAAAATAGATTTTTGAGTTTTTTTATTCATAATTATTTGCCTAAACCGGTTTTAGACTTACTTACCTAAGTGACGGATAATAGAAGTTTTATGTTTAATTGATTTGGAATGGTACATCAACTGAATCGTAGGAAATCCTTAAACTAATAAAATTTTTAGTTTTTGCTTGATTTAAACCAATAGCTGATCTGCTTTGATTATATTTTCCTTACTGGTTTTAGTCAATAATAATTTGCTTTTTTAAGCTTTCTATATTATAATTATTTAACTATGCAGCTAAAAGACACGAATTTTTTCGAAGAGGTTTTTAGAAACAGAATCATCTGGGCTTCATTTTGCTCTTGGGGAGTAGCTCAAAGCATTAAAATCATTACCGGCGCGATCAAGGAAAAGCGGTTTGATTTTCGCTGGCTGATGAGCACCGGAGGTATGCCCAGTGCTCATTCCGCGGGAGTAAGTTCTTTAGCTACTGCCGTGGGGATGTATTCTGGTTTTGACACTGTTGTGTTTTCGATCACCGCGATTATCGCGCTGATCATCATGTTTGATGCTCAAGGCTTGCGCCGAATGACCGGCCGCCAGGCAGTAGCATTGAATAAAATCATGGAAGATATTTATTATAAACATGAAGTAAAGCCTGAGCGATTAATGGAATTGATTGGACATACTCCTGTGGAAGTATTTGTCGGGGCCTTACTTGGGATTATGGTTGCTATTTTTGTAGTGACGTTTTAAGGGGGGGCAATGAGAAGACGTTTTATTATCGGAATAATTATTGTATTAGCAGTATTTTTTTTCATGAAAATGGGGCAGCCTAAGAAACAAGTGGAAGAAATCATTGTTCCTATGCCGGAATCAGAAATTGCTTTAAATCTGGCTTTAGAAATAAAAACCAATAATCCGGAACAGGCTGTAGCTGCTTTGGATAAAGTTGTGGCTGATTTTCCGCAGACTTTGGACGCGGAAAAAGCAATTGTCAGCATTGCCGATATTTATAATAAAGGCCAGGATACTGAAAAAGAAAAGCAGGCTTTAAACCGTTTGATTGAACAATATCCCGGCAGTGCTTTAAAGGATAAAGCTTTAGACCGATTGGCAACGATTAATCTGGACCGCTTATTTTCTCGCGCGCCGAGCGCGAACAGTATTATTTATGAAGTACAGCCTGGGGATTCATTGTATAAAATCGCGAAACAACACAATACTAATGTGGAATTAATTCAGAAAACTAATAATTTGAATAATTCCTTGATTAAGCCGGGGATGAAACTGAAAATAATTACTTCGGTATTTTCCTTGTTTGTCAGTAAAACCGATTGCTTGATGACCTTAAAATCTGATGGCGAACTGGTTAAAGTTTACAAAATCGGTATTGGCCGGGATAATTCCACTCCGGTTGGTCAGTTTAAAGTTGTTAATCGGATCGTTAATCCTGTTTGGTATAAAACCGGAGCAATTGTTCCGGCAGGCAGCCAGGAAAACATTCTCGGGACTCGCTGGCTGGGCTTTTCTGAGCCAGGCTATGGGATTCATGGAACAGTTGATAATCAGCCGATTCAGCAGCAGAAGACTCAAGGCTGTGTGCGGATGATGAATAATGATGTCGAAGAATTATTTGTGATTGTTCCAGTAGGAACAGAGATTGTGATTATTGATTAATTGAAAAGCAGTTTAAACCTATTTAGCTTTAATAGTTAAGATGATTCCCGAATCAGCAGCTAGCCGCTGCTTCTCGGGCAAAATTCCCCGCTATAGAACAGCGGGACAAGCGCGCTGGTTGACTTGACGTCGCTAAAAGCGCTTCGTAAGTCAAGCGTTCATTTAAGGAAAATAAATATGAGCGGATCTGGATTAGAATTTGAAAAACCAATTGTAGAACTTGAACAGAAAATCATTGAACTGAAGAATTTTTCCGATAATCGAAAAATTGATCTTTCCGATGAAATTGTAAAGTTTGAGGAAAAATTAAAAAAACTTAAAGAAGATATCTTTGGTAATCTCAGCGCTTGGCAGAAAGTGCAGATTGCTCGGCATCCAAAGCGGCCGTATACCAAAGATTATATTAATCTGATCATGACTGATTTTATTGAATTGCGGGGTGATCAGTTGTTTGGCGATGACCAGGCAATGATTTGCGGCTTGGCTAAAATCGATGGTCAAAAAGTTATGGTCATCGGGCACCAAAAAGGCCGGGATACAAAAGAAAACCTTAAACGCAGTTTTGGCTGCGCGCATCCTGAAGGATATCGCAAGGCTTTGCGTTTGATGCGTTTGGCTGAGAGATTTAAAGTGCCGATAATAACTTTCATTGATACTCCCGGCGCTTATCCGGGTATAGACGCGGAAGAGCGCGGCCAAGCCGGGGCAATCGCGCTTAATATCCGCGAGATGTCGCAGTTTAGAGTACCGATAATTATCGTAATTATTGGCGAAGGCGGTTCTGGCGGGGCATTAGGTATTGGCGTGGGCGATCGAGTTTGTATGTTTGAAAATTCTTATTATTCGGTAATTTCTCCGGAAGGCTGTGCCGCGATTCTTTGGCGTAATCGGGCCAATGCTCCGGAAGCAGCCGCGGCGCTTAAAATCACCGCGGATGATTTAATTAAACTGAAAATTATTGATGAAATTATTCCTGAACCATTGGGCGGGGCGCATCGCGATCCCAGCATTGCCGCGGCAGCTTTAAAAACATCGCTTAAGAAAAATCTCAAAGAATTGTTAAAATTGCCGCTGGATCAGCTGGTGGAAAAACGCTATGAAAAATTTAGAAACATGGGAACCTGGAACGAATAAAATTTAATTAACAGGAGGTTGAAATGCAGAAATCAGTAGCTTGTCATTTAACGCGAAAAGAGCTTATCGCGGATCGAGTATTTACAAAATCAATCGGTATAATCACGTTTTTATTATTGATTACTTTAGGCGCGTTTGTTTATATTCCTTTGCCGTTTACTCCGGTACCAGTGACTTTGCAGACATTTTTTGTATTGCTTGGCGCGGCTTTTTTAACCAAAAAAGACAGTGTGTTTGTTCAGGGTTTATACGCGGGACTCGGGGCAATTGGTTTGCCGATTTTTAGCGCGGCTCAGGGCGGTTTGCTTAAATTATTCGGACCAACCGGCGGATATATTCTGGGGTTTATTCTGGCCATATTTGGCTTAAAACAGATGTTAAACTATTTTAGCAAAAAAAGTTCAAAATTAACTTATCCGCAGGTTGTAATCTCAATGACAATCGCGATGTTCGGGATTTACTTTTTGGGCGGCTTATGGCTGGCAATAACCCTTAAGTTTAGCTTTAGCCAGGTGATTATGCTGGGGGTTGTTCCGTTTATCCCTGGAGAAGTGGTTAAGGTCTTATTGGCGGCGGCTATCTACTATAAAGCTAATGATAGACTAAAAAATCTTTTTCAGAATTAAACTAAATTTTATGCGAAAAAGCGGATCTTAATCTATCCGCTTTTTTTGGCTTTAAACCCGCTAAAATAATTATTCCTGCCCTTTATAGTCTATAGCTTATGGCTTATCACTAGTCTGTTTATTTTAAAATTACTTGCAACCGGAAAAATTAGTAGGATAATATAGAATAATAAGATATTAAGGAAAAACAGACAAATAAGAATTACAAGCAAATTTTTCGATAGGGGGAGTTTCAAAGTTATGAAAAAAAAGACCAACTCTTCAGCTAAAAATTACGCCAGGAAATCAAAATTTGTTTCTAAAACAAAACATTCCGCTAATAAAAATCCGGACATTTTTTCCTTTAATAGGAATATACGCGTAATTGGCATAGGCGCTTCTGCCGGAGGGCTGGAGGCTGTCATTGCTTTGCTGCAAAATTTCCCCGTGGATATAGGGGTAAGTCTGGTTATTATTCAGCACATGGAAGCAAGTCGCGGCAGTTTACTCGATGATATTTTATCGCGGAATACCGCGATGCCGGTTTGTTTTGCTGAAAATAAACAGCGCTTGCTTCCTAACCATATTTACATTATCCCCCCTCATAGGAACGCGAATATCTTTAATGAAAAATTTAAACTGACTAAATTAAAAACCAAGGCAGGGCTATTGCGTCCGATAGATGCTTTTTTCAGAATATTAGCGCGGACTTATGGGAACCAGCTTGTGGGGATTATCTTATCAGGCACTGGTTCTGATGGAGTGGCTGGTTTGAAAGAAATTAAGGCTTTAGGCGGAATAACCTTTGCCCAGGATGAACATACCGCGCAATATCCGGATATGCCGCGCAACGCGATTGTCAGCGGAAATATTGATTTAATTATGTGTCCTGAAGATATAGGAAAAAAATGTGTGGAACTTTTCAATGTCTCACAGCAGATCCATGCGGAGCATAAAAAACTGCCTATAATAATAGCGCGCGGGGCAGGGAAATCAGTTGAGTTGATCCTGGATTTATTAAGACAATATTCCGGAGTTGATTTTCTTAACTATAAACATCCGACTTTAACCCGGCGCATTGAGCGCAGGATGACGCTGCTGATGATAGATACAGCGGATAAATATCTGGCTTATATAAAAAATAATAAGCTTGAGTTAAAAGAACTTTTTGAAGATGTGCTGATTAATGTAACGAATTTTTTTCGCGATCCGAAAGTTTTTGTTTTGTTGAGCAAAAAAGTATTCCCCTTGATTTTAAAGAATAAACTTTCGAAAAATCCAATAAGAATATGGGTGCCGGGAGTTGCTACCGGAGAAGAAGCCTATTCCATCGCGATTCAATTAACGGAATTTTTCAAAACCAAAACTAGGTTGCCTGAGGTTCAGATTTTCGGCACAGATATAAGCGAAAAGGCGTTGGCGCAGGCGAGACGAGGCATATATAACGATAATATTAAAACTGATGTTTCCGCGGACAGGCTGCGGGAATATTTTATTAAAAACGAAGAAGGGTTTAAGATAAAAAGATCCATTCGGGATATGTGCGTATTCGCGCGCCATGACCTTACCCGGGATCCGCCATTCTGCAATATGGATTTAATCAGCTGTCGGAATGTGTTAATTTATTTGGGAAGTTCTTTGCAGAAAATAGTTTTGTCTATGCTCCATTATGCTTTGAAGCCGGAGGGGATGCTGCTTTTAAGTGATTCCGAAGGTGTGGGGATGTTTACGAATATTTTTGCCTCCGTTGACAAAAAACATAAATTATTCTCGAGAAAACCCGGGGCGATAAATCTAACGCAAAATTTTTATATTCCGCATGAGAATTTATATCAGGAAGAATTTCAAGACGCTATATTGCCGGTGAATAAAACCGCTCATGAAGGCGGGGAGCTTTCGGATATTTCTCGGATTCTATTAAACCGCTATGTTTATACATCAATTCTGATTAACTCTGATCTGGAACTTTTGCAGTGCTGGGGTGATGTGACGCGGTATATTCAGCATAAGAGCGGCAAAGCAACGCTTAATTTCCTCCAGCTCATAGATCAGGGGCTTGTTTCTGATGTCCAGGGGCTTATTTTGGAAGCTTTTAAGAAAAAACAGCAAACCGTTGTGAAAAATATACATTTTTTATATCACGACGCGGTTAAATACGTGGATATCGAAGCAATCCCGATAAAGGCGAGAGATAAAAGCGGATACTATTTGCTGATAGTTTTTAAAGAAACCGCTGCCCCTGATAATAAAAACAGTGATGACGATAAAGCGGTTAGAACAATAATCCGGAAAAAGAGCGATGACGCGAACAATGATGAGATTGTGTTTTTAAAAGAGTCAGTGAAGAAGCATAAAGAATATTTGCAGTCTATGATTGAAAGGGCTGAATCCACTTCCGAAGAGTTAAAATCATCACTTGAATAACTGCAGTCGACGAATGAAGAATTGCGCAGTACAAATGAAGAACTGCAAACCGCCAAAGAAGAACTGCAATCCAGCAATGAAGAATTAAGAACCATGAACGATGAAATCAGTAACCAGAATATAGAATTAAATTGGGTGAATAATGATATTCTTAATCTGCTTAATTGCATAAATATTCCGATTGTCATGGTGGGACGGGATCTCTGTATCCGGAGATTTAATCCTGTGGCGGAAAAGTTCTTAAGTTTAATTCCCCGGGACGTTGGCCGGCGGATTACTGATATACAGCCTAAACTGGAAATTGCTGATTTGGAAAAAATGATAATAGATGTGGTGGAAGATTTGAAAGCCCAAGAGCGGGAAATTCAGGATAAAAACGGCCGCTGGCATTTAATTCAAATCAGGCCGTATAAAACCACAGAGCATAAAATTGAAGGCGCGGTTATAACCTTAATTGATATTGATAATATAAGACGCACCGCGGAATTAGAGCGTCTGGCCGCGGTTATCCGCGATTCAAATGATTCTGTTTTACTGGTAGATTTTGAAGGAAAGATTATTGCCTGGAATAAAGGCGCGGAAAAAATTTACGGATGGAGTGAACGCGAAGCTCTGTTCATGAGCATATTCGAGCTTATTCCTCAAGAGAATATAAAGCAGGAAAAGGCGCGGATAAAAAGAATCAAAAAAGGAGAGATGATTGATTCTTTTGAAACAAAGCGGGTAGATAAGAACAAGGCCATTTTAGATGTATGGGTAACTGTTACTTTGCTTAAAGATAATAGCGGCCGGCGGGTAGCGTTTTCCCTGACGGAACGGAATATTACCAATATGCGTTTAATTCAGGAAAAGCTTGTTCAGTCGGAGAAGATGTCTGCTATGGGAAGCATTGCCGCCGGGGTGGCGCATGAACTAAATAGCCCTTTGGCCGGACTGAAGCTGATGATCAATGCTTACGCGAAAAAAACTAAACAAGGGACTAGCGAAGCGGAAAATTTTATAGAAATGAATGACGCGTGTCAATATATGGCGGGGATTATTCATGAATTAAGTTTTTTCGCGAAGCCGGGAAAAGAGCCCGTAGATTTGCTGAATGTGAATGAAGTCATTGAAAGCGTACTAAAGCTTATTGCCGGGAAGATAAAGGAAAAATCAATAAAAATTCAAAAAGATTTTGAAGCAAATATTCCGAATATATCCGGATATAAAAGGGAAGTGCAGCAAATAGTGCTTAACCTGATTAATAATGCTTGTGACAGCATGTCAACTAATGGAAAACTTATAATAAGAACCAGAAATACTGATAATAATAAAATAAAAGTAGAGTTTATTGATAATGGCCAAGGGATAAAAAAGGAAAATCTGGGAAAAATATTTGAACCTTTTTTTACCACAAAGAAAGGTAAAAAAGGCTCGGGCCTTGGTTTGGCAATTGTTAAATCTTTAGTGGAAGCGCACAATGGCACAATCTCCGTGGAAAGTAAAAAAAACAAAGGGGTAACCTTTATTCTGTCTTTTTCGTCAATAGCTTAATTTGGATAGTTTATGAGAAAAAATAAGGTTTTGATAATTGATGATGTTAAGATTGTTTGCGTGGCTATCAGGATGGCGCTGGCGGATAAAGGCTATGAATGTGATATAGCTTTAGACCATGTTACGGCGCTTGAAATGATAAAACTTAAGAAATATGATATAGTATTTATTGATCTGCTGATGGATGATATAAACGGAGTTGAGTTGTGCAAAATAATAAAAAAAGAACTAGCGGTTGGGATAATGATTCTTATGACCGGGTATATAGGAACAGATCTTGAGGAGATACTGCGAAATTTTGTTAAAGCCGGCGGAAACGCTAGTTATCTGTTAAAGCCGTTTGAAATCAGAGATATTCTTACCGCGATTGACAATTCCCTATTGGCAAAAGGCCGAAAGGCTTAAACCTAAACCAGTTCGCGCGTTTTCGCGTTACCGCGTTAGAACTAACTTGTTTTATTTTTGATAAACACGTTAACCTGTTAACTTTTTCCTGTGACTTTGTGTCCTTGCGACCTTGCGACCTTGTAACCAACTTATCGAAGGCGGTCCGGAATCAATCATTTTGGCTCATTCTCGTCCCGCATCGTGCGGGACTCCGAGGATGAATCTCTGATTTTGCCAGTCCTATCAAAATCAGGCTTCAAACCC
>Ga0180007_10000575_pt1 | contig 59111 bp, 61 predicted proteins | sample MM_PC_MetaG_FD_121122 | JGI IMG/M metagenome (GOLD analysis project Ga0180007, IMG submission 121122) | Groundwater microbial communities from the Aspo Hard Rock Laboratory (HRL) deep subsurface site, Sweden - MM_PC_MetaG | ecosystem: Environmental > Aquatic > Deep subsurface > Groundwater...
AAAAGTCGAAATTCCTCGTTTTTCGTCATTCCGGCGAAAGCCGGAATCCAGTATTTTCAATGAGTTAAATACTCTCTGGATCCCGGTTTTCACCGGGATGACGACTTTTTACGAATGCATCAACATTTATACTTGAACACGATCGTAACAATGTGGTAATTAAAGTTTGGTTTGAAAATGATGATTTTTTTGTGTGAGCTACTGACCTTAAAAGAATGTGTCGCGGCATCAAAACGCTGCAAAGTGCATACTGCTTTTCATAACATTCCCCTTTTTCGACGTTGGACGTTGTAAAATGTTATGTCCAAAAGTATGAGATGTCTTTGCGGAAAAATGGTTTCTGGCTGAACACTCTTGGCAAATGAATGGAGGGAACAGTGGAACGGATGAAAATGAGAAAAAAAATGATGTCTACTTTTATGCAGGCTGCCATTGGAGCCGGCATACTCCTTTTCGGAATTGAAGGGGCGTATAACACTTCACAGGCCGCCTTAACCGAAGCGGACTGTCGTGGGTGTCATCCCGGAGACCAACAAGGGAACATGGCCACCCAACATCATCTGCTTTTGTCTGATCCTGCAAAAGGATTGGCATGTATTGGATGCCATAATCCGCAGAATTTGGATGGATCCTCATGGTCATTTTGCTTGGTCAGAGATTGCACCAAGTGCCATACTGACCAGAACCATGTTACAGCTCACAACATGGCCGGAGTACCTTATGCTGACTGCGCAAGCTGTCATGATCCGAATGTTGTCCTGGAACATAATAATCGCGGCCTGACATGCTCTGTGTGTCATGACAGTCTCGATCCTAAAATCCAGCAAGCTATCTCGGTCGGGAAGAATAACATTCCTGTTGACTGCGCAGATTGCCACGATTTCATTGCTAACTTCGGCAACCATGAAAAACAACATGATATGACCGATGTCAATCAGTCAGCTTGCACTGATTGCCATAGTCCCAATGCTGTCACTGAGCACGAATTGAAAGAGGTTTACTGTTTTCTTTGTCATAATAATACTTCTTCTCCAGTCATGACCGCTATCGAACAGGGCATGGCAGGAGAGACGGTACCCTGCCTTAGCTGCCATCCAACTTTTCATAATGATCCGGGGAGTGGCAACCTGAATCCGATTGCGAATGCAGGTCCGGATGTTTCCGCCATCGTCAATCAGGTTGTCCTGTTTGACGGTTCTTCTTCTACTGATCCTGACGGCAGCATTGTCAACTATAGCTGGAATTTCGGAGATAATACCAGTGCAACCGGCGGCGCTGTAAGCCATGCATATCCATCGACCGGGACATATAATGTTGTTTTTAACGTGACGGATGACAAGGGAGCAACCGGCACTGATGTTGCAGTTGTTACCGTTTCCCCTCCTCCTCCCGTCCCGGCGACGCCCCTCAAGTCTGACCAGGCCTTTTTTATCGGGAAGCTTGACAGGTTAACAGATCCTGATTCCAGAGGCTACAACAAGCAGGACATTACTTCCAGGTTTGGTGATGACCGATTTGATTATTATTACACAGTGGGAGATCATGATGATGATTATTCTGTCGTTACCATGCGTCTCAACAGGGAACCCTCACAATTAACAGAGGCAAAAATCCTCCTGTATATCAATGACCTGGAAGAACATTACGAAAACATACGTATTTATTCCTATCTGTCCGACGGCAACAACGTCAACCAGCAGCTTGTTGTATCTTACACTGTCAGAGACAGAGGCTGGAAGGAAATCAATGTGTCTTCTCTCTCTCATTTAATGGATGGTTTTGGCTGGATGAAGTTTAGAGTTGTATGTACGAGCAAGCGTGTCAAACTCTCCGAAGCTGAGTTCCAACTTCGTTAACAGCGCCAACCTGAAACAGAACCGGCAAAAGGATTTATGTTTAAAATACGGAGGATGGACATGAATAAAATTATATCAGCTCTCTTTATAAATGTAATGTTGGCGAGTGTTGCCATGGCTGGCCATCAGGGCGAGATCGGGGATATGAAATGCACGACGTGCCATGACGCCAATCTTGTCAATGAGCATGGCGGATTTGACAGTTTTTCTTGTTGGAGGTGCCATGCCAGCCAGGACCCCATTGTCATGGACACAATCGCTGCGGGAAAAGTTGGCTACATCGTTTTATGCAGCAATTGTCATGGAGAAACCGGGCATCTGGAAAAACATGATCTCTACCTTTCGCAGTGGATGGAGTATTCCGGCGTCATGCCCGGCCCTGCCGGCAAATGGACCCAGGTTACCGATTTCACTTTGGTGGATCCGGCGGCACGCGAATACCAGCTTTGCCTGAAATGTCATTCCGCGAACGTATTCGGCATTGTACCGGACGGAATCACCGAGTATATCGGTCCTTCAGGTGATCCCTTGACGGATCAGGCCATGGAGTTCAACCCGGCCAACAAGGCTGCTCATCCTGTGGAGGTGCCCTCCAGTCAGCAGATTGGCTCGTCATCTCCCCGAAGTCTTGTTGCCGGTCAGTTGAAAGCTCCCTGGAATACCGCTGTCGGCAACCAGACCATGGACTGTGGCGACTGCCATGGAGTTGACGATCAAGCCCGTTTTCTGCTAAAGGATATTGACGGGTCTGCAACACGGGTTTACTGGCCGGAAAGACCAGATGGCAATCTCTGGACATTAAGGGATGTGGCATCCAACCGGAACGACTGGCAGAACAAGCTTTTTTGCGTCAACTGCCACCCGATCAAGAGCAGCAGGGGAGGATTCATGAATGGAACCCATGGTGAAAGCGACCATTACGAGGATAGTAACGGAGGACCCTGTGTCATCTGCCACTCCGCTGTTCCCCACGGTTCGAAAAGATCCCGGTTCATCGTCTATGCGGATGAACCGGCGCCCTATAATTATAAAGGAAATACCGCTGTAATCCGTGGTTTTAAAAAAGCAACACGGCCGGGAGACTATGATGAAGAGAACTGCTACTTCCCTGACCGTTCCGGCTGCTCCGACCATGAGGATAGAAAATTAACCTATGACCCGTAAGAGAAGCGCCTGTTGGCAACTCATGGAATCCAGGCAGAGAAGAGCCGTAATCTCAGCAGAGCCGTAATTTCAAGTGATGAGGCGCGTATTTGAACAGATTCTGGGGGAAAATCCGCCGTTTTCTGCTGGCGCCGAAAACGGCAGTCAGCTTGATTGGCCTTACGGCCCTGGTTTGCATGCTGGGCTTCCTGATCCCCCAGGATGCGTTTCAGGGCAGGTATTACTATGATCGGCTCCAGGAGCTTCATCCAGCCCTCTATTCCTTTGTTGATTTTTTCGGCCTGCAGCATATCTACAGTTCATACTGGTTCCTTTGCCTGGTTTTGCTTATCGCCGGCTCCCTGACTCTTGCCGTCTATGAGCAGTTTGCCAGGCTTCTGGGCGCAGGCCGAAATAAACGTTTAATACCAAGAAAAGGATATGAGTTATGCAGTTCCGTTGCAGCGCCCATCGGGCAGCAGGACTATCTTGAAAAAAAAATAATTGAAACCATAAAGTCCCGGCACTACCGGATGACGGCAAAGGAGCAGCAAGGAAACAATCTTTATCTGGTTTCCATCAAGCACCGGTTACAACGCTTTGGCTCTCCTCTTTTTCATGCCGGTCTTCTCCTTGTCGTGTGCGCCGCCCTCTATGGGCTGGCCTTCTATGGCCGGGGTTTTGTTCAGGTTATGCAAGGTGAGGAAATCGCGTCGCATTCAGATAGCTGGCTTATCACAAGGACCGGATTTTTTTCCAGCCCCATTGATCCTGATTTTTCCATGCGCCTGGACAGATTGTCGGTTGAGGCGTGGCCTGATGAGAAGCGCAAAAGGGTTGAAAGTCTTTTGACTGTCACCCCAGAGGGGGAAAACCCCCGGCAGCAGGCGGTCACCATCAGCGCTCCGGTAAAATACAGAGGAATGCACCTTTTTCAGTCACTGGATTTCGGCATGGCGCTGACCTTTAAACTGAAAACGCCCGCACATCCCGGAATTGTCAGCCATTTTCTTCTTGATGACAGCGGCTCGGTCAATAAAGCCCTTATAGGGAGTTCTGATTACCCCATGACAGGCTATGTGTTTGATCTGGAATACCTGCCTTTTATAAAGGGGGGGGCAAGCGCAAGGCCGGAAGTAAAGGTAACAGTCAAAAAGGAAGGGATTCAGCAATTCCAGGGTATAATACCCCTGTATGGCAGTGTGGCGTTTGATGATAACCTTCTTTACTTTATAGATATCCGCCACTGGTCAGGAATTCTGGCAGTTAAAGGTTACGCCCTGCATCTTCTTTACTGCGGATTTGCCCTGGTGCTTCTTGGCCTGTTTCTGCTCTATTGCTTAAACCGGAGAAAGGTCTTCTGGAAGGTGGAAAAACTGGCAGAGGGAAAATACGCCGTTTATCTGGCAGGGGAAGCAGATACTGCTTTGCCCTTTTTTCATACTGAAATACTGTCTCTGTTCAAGGAGCTGCATGTCAGCCTCGGGGACAGCACAATGAAGGACGCGGCTCTATTCACCGCAGTGAAAGTATCGGCAGAGTAGCAGGCGGAGCAGAACATATCATGGAATATCCACAGTTGCTGAAAATTGAGTACGGTTTGTACTGGCTGGCGGTGCTTTGCTATATTGCCGCGACAATACTTTCCGCCTACGCCCTCTTTTTCAAAAAAACAGAGAACAATTCTAAAGGACTGGCCCTGTCATGCATCGGCATGCTGCCTCATTCAGCGGCCATCGTACTGCGCTGGTATGTATCCGGGCATGGCCCCTATTTGAACAAACTCGAGGCCTTCTCGTCCACCGCCTGGGTTATCATGGCGACCTATCTTTTTATTGTTATGAAACATCAGAGATTACGTCATCTTGCCCTGTTCGTTTTACCGCCAACATTTCTGCTTATCGCCGTAGGCATTTTACGTACACCTGAAATAGAATATCTGCCGGCAACGTTTCATACCATCTGGCTCATCCTGCATATCTTTTTTACCAAGCTTGCCCTGGGAGCCATTCTCCTGGCCCTTGGCTGCTCAATTTTATATATCATCAAGGATAGAAAAGGGGGGGGAAAGTTCTTACAGAGAATGCCAGACCTGCAAGAACTTGACTCTTATGCCTTTAAGTTCAGTGGTTTTGCGCTCCTTTTCTGGTCAATCACCATTGTTGCCGGGGCAATATGGGCACATAAAAGCTGGGGCAGATACTGGGGATGGGACCCGATAGAGACATGGTCACTGGTAACCTGGCTCTGTTTTGGCTTGAATATGCATCTTCGCAAATTTTACAGGCTGCAAGGCCGCAAGGCTGCATATTTTATGATCGCCTGTTTTGCCATTATGATAGCCACACTCTTTGTCATGCCTTTTACCACAGCAACTGTTCACACAGAATATTTAATGTAAACAATGCTGAGACAATAATGAAAATCTGGTTTCAGATAATTAACGATTTTTCCCACGACATGTTTACCGGGCTCTGGTTCGGCTCTTTTTTTCTCCTGAGCTTCCTGCGCAACAGGCTGACAGGTGTTGCAGGAGACGAATTGCGATATGAAATGATCCATGAACTCATGCTGCAACTTTTCTGGCTCACAGCATGCGCTCTTGGCCTGGTCATTCTGACAGGCTTATTGCGCCTTGTCTATTCTCGGGATGGGCAGACAAACATCAAAATTAAACAATCCATTCTCATTGGCAAACATGTTGTTTTGGGATCAGGTTTTCTGGTTGGAACTCTGCTGTCATATGTCTGGGTATATTAAAAGAACCATTCCAGCTTTTTGCGTTCTGAGAAATATGTATGAAAATTAAAAAAGTAGCTCTCATCACCCCTCCATACCATTCCGGTGTTGTCGAGTCAGCAGGAACCTGGCTCAACCTTGGCTTTGTCTACATCGCCGGGGCTTTAAGGGAGGCCGGTTATGAGGTTGATTATTATGACGCCATGTCTTTATGGCATAAGTGGCCGGACATCATGAAGCGCATTGAAAGCTTCAAGCCGGATGTCGTGGCCACGACAGCATATACTGCTTCCATTGTTGACGGGCAGCTGCTGTTGCAGATGGCAAAGTCCATTAATCCTGAAATTATCACGGTCATCGGCAATGTGCATCCGACATTCTGTTATGAAGAGTTGCTGGAGAAACCTGATTCCGGCATTGATTTTGTCGTACGTCACGAAGGTGAACGTACCCTCGTCAACCTCCTTTCCTGTCTCAAGGCCAACGATGATCCGATAAAAGTGAAGGGCGTCGCGTTTGCTCGTGACGGCGGAGTAATCGCCACCCCTCCCGCACCGTTTATTACGGATCTTGACAGTCTGCCTACAGCCTGGGACCTGGTGGAGTGGCCTATTTATTCCTACAGGCCCAAAAAGGGGTCAACGCTTGCCATAGTATCATCTTCACGCGGCTGTCTGCACAACTGCTCATTCTGTTCGCAAAAACTTTTCTGGGACAGGAAATGGCGGGCCAGAAGCGCTGAACATTTTGTCAGCGAACTGGAAATGCTGAACAGCAGGTATGGCGTCAATGTTGCCATGTTGTCAGATGAACTGCCAACCAGAGACAGAAAACGCTGGGTGCAAATCCTCGATCTCATAAGCGAACGTCAGCCTGGCGTTAAGCTCCTCATGGAAACGCGGGTGAATGATATACTCAGGGACGAGGACATCATGGATAAATATGTAAAGGCTGGAATTGAGCATATTTATGTCGGGGTGGAATCCACCTCACAGAAAACACTCAACCTCTTTAATAAAGGAACCAAAATAGAACAGTCAAAACGGGCAATCGATATTATCAACAGGGCCGATATTGTTTCGGAAACGTCCTTTGTGCTCGGTATGCCTGATGATACATCCGAGGGCATAGAAAACATCGTAGAGCTGGCCAAACATTACAATCCTGATATGGCCTTTTTCCTGGCTATTTCTCCCTGGCCCTATGCTGATCTTTATCCACATCTCGAAAAGTACGTGGCGACAAAAGATTACCGGAAATACAACTTAGTCGATCCTGTCATCAAGCCAAAGAATATGACGCTGAAAGAACTTGAGGATGACCTGGGGAAAGCCTCAATGAAATTTTTTATGCACAAGTTTACGAACCTGCACAAGCTCAGCTCCTGGAAACAGAAATTCATGCTGGAGGTTTTTCATCTGCTCATCAATCATTCATACCTTGCCGACAAAATGAAGGCTATGGCCAGGGAAGGAAAAAATATGCCCCCTGAAGTGAGGGCCATCCTGAAACAGTTTGGCAACATGGAAAAGGGACCCCATCCGGCTATCGCCCCTATTCCATGATTGTATGAATTTTTTTAAACGAACAGCAGAACATACTTTCACCATGGACTCAGTCTTTGTCCGTGAACTGGATGAGTCGATCCTTTCTTATATTGACATTGGGATGGACCATGATGACGAGAAGGAGTTTAATCGCATTGCCCTGCAGGAATTTGAGCTCCAGTTTAATACCATCCCTGTCTACCGAAAATATTGTTTGCAAAAGGGCAAAACACCAGATAATGCGGCGCAGTGGCAGGATATCCCGGCTGTCCCCTCAAAGGCATTTAAAGAATTCATCATGGCCACCTTTCCTGTTGATCAGGCCGAACACGCCTATTTTACCAGTGGCACAACAGATCCACACAAAAAGGGCAAGATATATCGAGACCCTGCCGCGGTAAAATTGATTAATGCGGCAAACGGTTTTCTGACCAGGCGCTTTGTTTTTCCGGATCAGGAGAAAATGAAGATTCTGCTCATGACTCCGTCGCCGCAGATTGCTCCCGGCATAGGCATGGCTGTTGGACTTGAGCGCTTGCGGGTGCAGTTTGGAACTCCTGAAAGCGCTTATTTAATCACAAGACGCGGTTTAAATCTGGAGCTGCTGCTTGAATCCCTCATCCATGCTGAGCAGAGCGGCGAGCCGCTGGCCCTTATTGGCAGCACTCCCGGGTTTATCTTTTTCTTCAGGGCCTGCGAACGTGACGGCATATCATTTAAACTGCCCCCTGGTAGCAGAATATGCGACGGAGGAGGTTACCTGGGGCAATTTGGCGAATGCAGCAGGGAAGAATATTTTGATTTATGCCATCGTTATCTTGGAGTGGCGGAACATTACTGTATCAATGTGCTCGGCATGGGTGAAGTCAGTACGAATTTCTTTGACAGCGTGCTGCATGATTATTTGAGCGGATCCCGGACGAAACGCTTCAAGGTTATCCCCCCTTGGACAAGAACCGAGGTGGTGGATATTGATACCCTGCAGCCATTACCCCTTGGTGAAATAGGCCTTTTGAAGCATTATGATCTTGCCAACAGAAGCATGGTCATGGCCGTGCAGACCGACAATTTAGGCTATATGGATGATAACGGTTTTGACATTGTCGGTCGCTGGAAAAAGAAACCGGGCAAACTTGAAGGTGAAGAAATTCGCGGAAGCCATGGCGGCAAAATCATGACCCAGTTGATCGAGTTTTTACTGAAACGTAATCTGAAGAAGCTTGGCAAAATAAATGACAAATTATCTTCTCGACTCAGGAGATAGCAAATGAAGAAAAAAGAACAGACCTATAAAAACATCACCGACGACATGGTTGGACTTGATGAAAAGATATGCAAATGCTCCTCACATGTAGCCGATTTAATCAAACAGACAGAGAATATTAATCCGTCAAAATCATTATTTTTTTACCTGAATAAAATAAAAAAGCGCAACGATTGATGTATTCAGAAAAAGTCATAGTAAAGAGCCTTTTGCAAAATATTCATCTTTAGAGAGAGTCGCCTTCAAATACCTTAAAATGGCGGGCGGGGCATGAGCCGTAATGAGTGCCACATGACAGAGAGGTTAGGCCAACAGCTCAAGGAACACGTTGATATTCTGGCCGGAGAGATCGGTGAGCGCAATATCTTCCGGCCCGGCACGCTGGATGAGGCAAGGAATTATATTGCCTCTGTCTGGCATAAGCAGGGGTATGAGGTCAAGGAGCAGCCTTATCAGGTGCGCGGGGTCCAATGCGCCAATCTGGAGGTGAGCTGCCTTGGAACAGTGCGGGCGGATGCCGTCATTTTGGTAGGCGCCCATTATGATTCCGTCAAAGGGAGTCCTGGCGCCAATGATAACGGCAGCGGGGTGGCGGCAATGCTTGAGCTTTCAAGGCTTTTTGCCCGGCTTCGGCCTGCGGTCTCCGTCCGTTTCGTGGCCTTTGTCAACGAGGAGCCTCCCTTTTTCCTGTGGTAGGAGATGGGCAGCATGGTCTATGCCAAAGCGGCCCGCAAGCGCAACGATAATATCATTTTCATGGTTTCGCTGGAAACCATCGGTTACTACAGCAACCGGCCCGGCAGCCAGCGCTACCCCCCCTTTTTTCAAATACTTTTTCCCGGACAAAGGCGAATTTATCGGTTTTGTCGCCAATCTGCGCTCAAGAAAAATCCTGCAACAGGCAGTGCAGGCCTTTCAACGTCAGTCGGATTTTCCCCTGTGCCATGTCGCCACCTTTCCCTGGATCCCGGGCATTTACTGGAGCGATCATTATTGCTTCTGGAAGCAGGGCTATCCGGCATTCATGATCACCGATACCGCCCTCTACCGTTATCCCCATTATCATACGGCCAGGGACACGCCGGACAAGGTGCAGTTTACCCCGCTGGCCCGGGTGACAGAAGGCCTGTTTCAGATGTTCGCCTCCATGGCTGGTGATCAGACGCGGCAGGCCCAGGCGCCCGGCAAGCAGCCATAGCGCCCGTCCGTGTTTCTACATGTAGCTGATCTGCCGATCGAGCAGGTCATCCATTCTGGCCAGGTAGATATCCAGGGGCTGCTGCCTGAGGGAGGCGAGGCCGACCCGCAGATCCAGGGCCTGGATATCATGGGCAAGAGAGGGCGAACCGACTATCTTCTCCGCCTCGTCATAGCGCTTCATCTTGATCAGCGCCTTGGCGCAATTGATGGCCGCTTCCGCACTGCTGCCGGCAATGGGGCTGAGGATCTCATATGCCTTTTCCGGCCAGCTGTCGGCCAGCAGTATCCGGCCCTCATGTTCAAGGGTTGATCCGTCCCGGGGCAAAAGGTCAAGCAGGGTCTCCGCCTGTTGCCGGAAGCCGAGTTTCAGGTAGAAATTCATCAGGCTGAGGAAGTCGGTCATCTCACAAATGAGTTTCTGCGGCAGGGAGTCCTTCAGCGCCATGTAATAGAGATTTTCGTTCTGTTTGCGCAGACCTTCCAGATCATTGAAGCGGTAAATGTTCTGCGGCGCGTTATCCAGTAAACCATCCATATGCTCAATGATGACAGGCTCCATCACCTGATGGAGAAATACCTGAAACATGACGGCCCGGCCGGCGAGTTCACTGTTGCCGTAATCAGCGGGGAACCTGACTGCAAACTGGCTCACCCTGCCTGCTTTCATACCTTGCAGTCCTGCCTCGAAATCGGGAAGAAGTTTGCCGCTTCCCAGCACGGCGTCCTGATAGTAGGCCTCGGTCGTCGGCACAACCTGGCCGTCCAGAATGCCCTTGCAGTCATATATTACCCTGCAGCCGGGGGCGGCGGTGCCGCGGCGTTTGAAGCGGTAGCAGGTAAACGGCCCGGCCAGAAAATGCTTGACCTCGGCATCATCGGAGAATTTCGCCTTGAGCTGGGTCATGCACTGATGGGTGGCATGATATTCTTCCAGGTGCAGATAAATCTGCGCCAGCATGAGAAGGGCCTCGGGCCGGCAGGAAAGTGCCGCAAAGTTTGCGGTGATGAAGCCGGCCACCTCAAAAAGGTTGGCGCCTGTGGCAATGATTTTCTGCAGAAGCTCAACGAGCCGTTTGCGGGAAAAGGCGAAGTTGGGATCCGCAAACCAGAAGTCGCTTATTCCTCTGGCTCGCAGATGTTTGATTTCGGCAATGACCCAATCAATGGAATGAAACCTCACCTTTTTATTGCTGGCGCGGGTGGTGTAACAGAATGTGCAGGGCGATGTGCAGCCCCGGGAGGTGAGGAGAATAACGCGGCTCTTGCCGGCAGTGTCAATGATCTCTTCCAGATAGGGGGAGGGCAGGAGGTCAAGGTCTTCCACTAGGTCCGCCTGAGGGGTGTCAACCGCCTTTCCCTGTTCCAGATAGCAGATGCCCGGCACTTCGGCAAGCGGCCTGCCCGTGTCCAGCGCCCGGCCAAGGGCAGGCAGTACGCTTTCTCCTTCCCCTCGGCATAAGATGTCGACGTCCTTCATCTGGGCCAGGGCCTCGCCGGGCATGAAGGTGATCTGGGGGCCACCCAGGATCACCAGAATTTCGGGCCTGAGCTGTCTGGCATAACGGGCCCAGACCAGCACCCTGTTGATGTTTTCCTCGTAAACCGAAAAACCGAGCACATCGGGTTTCTCTGACGCAAGTGTGTCGCGGAAGAGTTTCGGCGGCAGATGGCTGTCCTTGTAATCGCCGAGAATGGCGCCGCTGTAACCGTACTTCCTGAGAGTGGCCAGAGCGTAGGCCTGGGAGATGGGAATGGTGTCCGGGGAGTCGATGGTGGACCATTCATTGACGTGTATGAAGAGAAAGTTCGTTCTGCCTGCCTGTTTCGATTCATGACCGTTCTGCTCCCGCTTATCATTTTTCGAGGTATCAAGTTATTTTGTTGTGATGTTGTTTTTCCCTTCCGCCCCTGCTGAGCAGCATGTTGAATCGGCAATCCGCCGACCGGAATCGCGTTGCGTTGCTGAGCCGTGCAGTCAATTGGTAAATTGCCCGAAGAGCCATATGCCGGGTTCTCCTGAAAAAAGAGCAGGAAGATGGTCATGACTCCAAATTGGCCAGTACATTATCTTGCGAAATTTCAGTTGTCAATCGATCCTGTGCATTTTGTGCCGTGGCGTAATTGCAATAGATATTTTCCCTCAGAATGATTGATATGTATCAATCTGAAATTCCGATGTGAATGACGATTATCCCCATGCTGAGCGCTGCGATGGTGCGCAGCAGTGTGGCAGAAATACGGCAGGCGCAGAGGGGGCAAAAGTCTGGGAGAGTTTTTCGTTTGCCTTGGTTGTCATGGTTGACAAAAAGGATATTTACAGATTAATCAGGTTGTGGCATAGGTGTTGGTACCTATCGGTTTGAAAATTTTCTTTTTCCCCGTAAATGACGCAATACAGACCTCTGACCATAATCAGAGAAAACCTTTTACTTTATACCCGCAAGGGGCACAAGATACCCACAAGGGGCACAAGGGCACTTTAAGTACTTTATGCACTCAAACTGGTATCAGGGTCAGAATCTGAGAGCGTTGCATAAATCATTGAAATTACGTGGAGAACTCAGGAGTTCTGACCTTTCGTCAGGCGGATATCACATAGGACGGCTGGGTGGTGATGAATTTGTCGTGGTCTTGGTGGATGAATCCGGCAAGGAAAGTGTCAATACGGTAAAAGAGATGCTGGCAACGCCATTGTGAAAAGAAATGAGCTGCCGGAGACCGCAGGAATGTCCTTTCCATAAGCTACGGCATTGTCAGTTACGATAAGAACAACGTACCATGGAGCAGCTGCTGTCAAAGGCGGATCATATCATGTACAAGGTCAAAAAAGAGCAGTGGGAAAATCACCGGTAGTTGATTGATCTCTTTTGAGCTGATGCAGGCGGTTTGGAATGCGCCTTGTATCAGTATTGGGAAAAAGAAAAAAAGTCAGGGGACAGTCGCACTCACGCCACAGATCTGAAGAGTGGCCCTCGATTTTATCCCCCATCCTGAGCGTGGTCAGCATCCCCCTCTGGCTGGGTATTTTTTTTATCCTGTTTGCGTTGTTGTTTTTCTTCTTTCTTTTTTTTCTTTGCTAGTTCTTTCTGGCGTTTATCAAATGAATAATTGTTTCTTGCCAATGGGGTACCTTTAGGTTGAAATTTATATCATAGGATTACTTTGATAAATGATTGCGACCGGTCAGCTTTGAAATAAGTCGCGTAAGAATTTTTTTTGCGCCTAGATGAATGAGGAAAGGTGGTAGTTTCCTAATCTCCGGCAACCTGCTCCTCAATCACCACATGTCCCGCATTACACATTGCACATTCCATATTGCCACTGATACATTTATCAATCAGCCGCCAGTTGCCGTCAAAGCTCTGGTCTGCATGTTTTTTACGGCAATGTTCACAGACCCATATTTCTTCCTGTTTTCCTTTGCTGCTGATTACAACATATTGAAACATTTTCATCTGTTATTCCAAGTGAAATTAAAGAGAAACGAGAAGTAGTTCTTTTGTATTATTTCTTGTTTGATAAAATCGGGGGAAATATGATTTCATCAGGTTCAGGCTTTATAAATTGTTGATTTGCCGTGTTGCTCAGACACGCACGGCCGGAGACTTTTTACGGGTTCATCCTGTTTTGACGGTCTCGCAAAAAAAACCCCGCAAAATGCGGGGTTTTTGTAATGGTCAATTACAGGGCTTACTGCTGCATAACATTCTCTGCAGCCGGGCCTTTCGGGCCGTCAACAACATCAAATGTTACACGAGCGCCTTCAGTAAGAGATTTGAATCCTTGTGCCTGGATTGCGGAATGATGAACGAATACGTCCTTGCCGCCGTCCTGCTCAATAAAACCAAAACCCTTAGCATCATTAAACCATTTAACTGTACCTTCTGCCATTTTGTACTACTCCTTGTAAACAGGATTCCACTTGGGAATCACTTAATAAATTGTCCAACTTACCAACAGGTAAATCGGTTGGCAGCTTGTTTGTCCAAACAAAAAAACCGCATTTCCTCTCTGCAAGGATTGTGCGGTTATTTTTTTAGTATTTTTTACTACAAACATGTACTGCACGCTTAATTTTTTTATATTACACAGCCTGACTGCAAAAAGCTACATATTTATTGTACTCATGCAAATAAGATCAATTACCGCAAATCTCATCTATGGGTCGTCTCGTTGATTTGGCGGGCAATTCATGTGGTCATCTGCTGTATGATGGATGGATGGGCAGCAGGATGGTGAAGGTCGATCCCTTTCCCGGCTTGCTTTTCACCGCAATCTTGCCACCATGCCGTTTAATGATGCCGTAACTGACGTACAACCCGAGGCCTGTGCCCTTGACGGCCGGTTTTGTGGAGAAAAAAGGTTCGAATATCCTGTCCATGTCTTCAGGTTTGATGCCGACGTCGGCAATATGAATGGCGATCTGACCGTCCCGCTTTTCCGTGGTGAGCGTAATCTCCCCTCCCTCTGCTCAGTTTTTTCTCCGTTGCCGAGCTGCTGGTAACCGGTCAATACCTGAGAAAGCCTTACACGCTGGAGAAACTGGTCAGAGCGGTGTGGGATGAGCTGCGTCGTCCCGGCGCTGAAGGAATTTCGCCGGGATGTCATAAAGATCAATGAGGCATGTGTCTAATTCATCTGACTGGCCAGTCTTGCGCCCTCTTCCTCGTTGACAAAGCAGAGAATAACCGCTCCGCTGACAAACAGGCCGATAATGGCAAGAAGGGAAAGCCGGGGACTGCCGGTGAGCACGCTGATAAGACCCATCAAGAGCGGGCCGATCACAGCGGCAAACTTGCCCAGCATGTTATAGAAGCCGAAAAATTCCGCAGACTTGTCGGCAGGAATCAGCCGTGAGTAAAGCGACCTGCTGAGTGACTGCACCCCGCCTTGCACAAGACCGATGGCCACGGCCAGCAGATAAAATTCGTTGATCGTTTCCATGAACATGGCCCATACCGTCACCAGCAGATAGATGCCGATACCCAGCAGAATAGCCTTTTTGGTGCCCATCTTTTCGCCCAGTCTGCCGAACACAAGGGCGGCGGGAAAACCGACAAACTGGGTGATGAGCAGTGCCAGCATCAGGCCGCTGGAATCAAAACCGAGGGCCAGACCGTAATCAACCGCCATGCGGACAATGGTGTCAAGCCCGTCAATATAAAGCCAGTAGCCGGCAAGAAAGAGAAAGACCACGCGCAGCTTGCGTATTTCTCTGAACGTGGTGAAAAGTTGCCGGAATCCGGCGGCAACCATGCCCTGCCGGACCGGCCTGGCAGGAGAGACAGGTTCCTTCACCCAGAGCAGGATCGGCAGTGAGAAGACGGCCCACCAGGCGGCAACGGTGAGAAAGGAGAGGCGCACCGCCCCGGCGGCGTCGGCCAGGCCGAAGAGGGAAGGCTTGAGTGTCATGACGACATTGCCGGCAAACAGCAGTCCGCCGCCAAGATATCCCAAGGCGAAACCAAAGGCTGAGACCCTGTCGGAGTTGGCCGGAGACGCCACATTGACCAGCAGGGAGTCGTAAAACACATTTGCTCCGGAAAAACCGATGATGCCGAAGATATAGAAAAGGAAGGCCATGAGCCAGGCGCCTTGGGCAACGGTGTACAGGCCGGCGCTCATCATGACGCCGAGCATGGTGAAAAAAAACAGGAATTTCTTTTTCGCCCCGGCCTGATCGGCCATGGCGCCAAGTATCGGGGCGAGAAAAATGACGACCAGGCTGCCGATGGAATTGGCCAGTCCCAGGCGGAAGGTGCTGGTGGAGACCTCGACACCGCTGCACCAGTACTGTTTGAAGAAGATGGGGAAGAAACCGGCCATAATGCTGGTGGCAAAGGCGGAATTGGCCCAGTCATAGAAGGCCCAGGAAAGAGTCTCTTTGCTGATTTTCATATCCGGTGTCTCTTGGTTCCGCGGACTTCTGCTATTTCCCAGCCGGCAATGATTGCCACATGCTTGATGCCTGCCGGACAGCGCTCGCCTGCAAAAGGGCCGGCACTGACCAACTCGCTGCCGGCCAACCGGGTGAAGGCAAGGATGGAAAGATTCATTTTTCCCTTGCGCGCAGGTATTCGAAAATACGTTCAGGGAAATCCGTCACCAGGCCTTTGGCATTGCGCCTCATGGCCAGTTCGGCGTCCTGCCCCGAGTTGATTGTGTACACCCCGGCAAAGATGCCATGTGCGGCGATATCAGCCGCAAGCTCAGGGATCAGCTGCTTAAGCGAACAGACAAAGGACTGGCAGCCGGTGGCCTGCAGAACAAGCGAGGGCAGCCTGCCGTCGCCGGGCGGCAGAAGGGCGGCGGTATGGAATCCCTGCTGCAGCGAATTCAGGTACCTGAGGGAGTCATGATGAAAGGAGGAGAAAAGGGTGAAGGGCGTCATCGCTGCTGCTGTGGTCGCCGCGGTAATGAGGTTGATGCGTTTCTGCCAGTCTTCACCTGCTGCCGGCGGTTTGATCTCGACATTAATGCAGGCTTTGCCCCCGATCAGCTGGAAAACTTCATCGAGCAGGGGAATCCTTTCGCCGCGGAATCTGTCGGCAAACCAGGAGCCTGCATCCAGTTTTTTGAGCTCTTCATAGGAGAAGCGGCTGATTTCCCCATGACCGTTGGTGGTTCTCTCCAGGGTGGAGTCGTGGAAGACGGCAATCTGATCATCGGTTGTGATCTGCACATCGATCTCGATCATCTCTGCCCCGGCCTCGAGGGCGAGACGTATTGCGGTCAGGGTGTTTTCCGGCGCAGTACCGGATGCGCCGCGATGGGCAACAACAAGATAAGGTCGGCTTGTGACGAGATCGTGCAGTGATTTCATGGCGTATGACTCTTACAGGTGTTGATCCGTTCTGGTTTTGTTCAGAAAATCCTCCAGACCCGTTTCATATCTGCCGGCGGAAAGTAGAAATCCCTCATTGTGGTTGCCGCTGATCTGCAGAAATGTTTTCGGTTCATGGGCCGCGGCAAAGAGTCTGCGGCCGTGACTGAAGGGAACAATGTCATCATCAGTGCTGTGAATAATGAGCAGCGGGCGTTTGATTTTTCTGACGGCCGCCTCGGCGTCATAATGGAACCGGCAGAGCAGGCGGCCCGGGAAAAAAGGGTACAGGTCAGCGGCCATGTCCTTGGCCGAGGTAAAGGCGGATTCCAGAATGCAGGCCCGGGGCTCTCTTCTGCTGCTTAACCAGGCGGCTATCACCCCGCCGAGGGAGCGGCCGAAAACGATGATCTGCGACGGCCTGATGTTTTCCTGGATGACCAGGTAGTCCCATGCCGCCTCAACATCGAGGTAGGTGCCTGATTCGGACGGTGTCCCCTCGCTTTGTCCGTAACCCCGGTAATCGAAAATAAAAGTGGAATAGCCCAGCCGGTGGAAGATGTCAATGGTCTCCAGCCGGTGGGAGATGTTGCCGGCATTGCCGTGACAGAAGAGGATGACCCCCTTGGCCGCTTCAGCCGGAATGAACCAGGCGTTCAGCTTGACATTGTCGGCAGTGGCAAAGTTGACGGACCGGTACTTGAGGCCCAGTTCTTCCGGCGTTGAGACAATGGTGCGGTCCGGAAAATAGATGAAGCGGGACTGGTTGACGAACAGCGTTGCCCCGAAACAGGCATAGATCCCGGCAAAAAGAAGAGCGAGCGATAGTAAGGTCTGTGACATTTTCTTCTACTTACCTATCCCCTTGGCCCACCACTTTTCAGCTTCTGCTGCCAATACTGTTTGATTGACTGACCCATGCCGCCCACACTCGAGTTAACCGCCTTGCGCAGCTCCTCGTCCATGTTGAGGGGGGTGAACTTGGCAGTGCCTGAAGCCGGAGGGCCTGCAGCGGCGCCGGTTTCCATGTCAACGGCCCGCACCGTGAACGAAACGGTGGTTAATGTCTGCGACCGGCCGTAATACTGCAGGGGCATGGAGCCGGTCTGCTGGACCTGGGAAATGAGCACAATATTGGCGGACTGGCTGGGCACCAGGCGTTTAATGTCATACCATGAGATGGGAAGGCTGCCCATCTGCATTTTTTGCATCAGCACAGGGATTTCAGCTATGGAAGTGACATGCAGACCACTGTCCGCCAGGACGGCTTCGATGTGGTTCTGCACAAAGGGAGCCAGGGTTTCGTCGCCTGAGACAATGGTCAGCACCACAGGTATGGTGGGCAGCATGGCCTTCTTCTGCATCTTGGCTGTCCGGGCAGGCGGCTCGGCAGGAGGGGCGGCAATGTCTGTTGAGGTTTCTGCATCCTGCCGGGCGGTTTGTTCCGTAGCGGGCGTTGGTGTGGTTGTTGTTGCCGTTTCCCGGGGAGGCGCCAGGGCGGTTGCGGCCGGAGATTCAGGTGCAGGGATGGCGGCGGGTGGCTGCTCTTCGCTGCTTTTTTCTGCAACCGTCATTTCCTGGGCCGGGGGCGCCATGGTTTCCTCGGCTTTTTTTTCTTTTTTCATTCTGTTGAGCAGGGCGTCCACCGTCCACATGGACAGCAGAATGGCGATAATGATGCCGGCAGCCATGGCCAGCATTTTGGTGCGATTGCCCTTTTCTTCAGGGATGGGTGGCGGAGGAGGTGGTGCGGGCCGGGAAGCCGGGATTCTGCCGGTAACGGGCGGCTCAATATGAAGTTGACCCATACAGGAAACAATGGCATCCATCGCCTCGGTCGGCGACTGGAAGCGCTGGTTGATGTCCTTGGACGTCATTTTGTCGATCAGCTCACAGACCGGCTTGGGCAAGGAAGGATTGACCGTGGCGATCGGCCTGATGGGCTCCGTGATGATTTTCGCCATCACGGCCAGCGGTGATTCGCCGGTTACAGGCGGTTCGCCGGACACCATTTTGTAAAGGAGCGCTCCCATGGAATAAATGTCACTGCGGATATCAAGTTTTGCGCCGCTGGCCTGCTCCGGCGAGGAGTATTCCGGGGTTCCCATGTACAGACCGGTCTGGGTAAGTTTGGCATCGGCATCCTGAAAGCAGGCAATGCCGTAATCGGTGATTTTGATCCTGCCCATGGAATCTATCATGATATTGGATGGTTTCAGATCACGGTGCACCACACCCTTGGCTGCCGCCTCTTCAAGGGCATCGGCAATCTGCATGGCAATGGGCAGGGCCTCCTCCAGGGGCATGGATTTCTTTTCCTTGAGAATCTGGCCGAGGTCCGTGCCCTTGACATATTCCATGGCAAAATAGTAGAGGCCCTCCTCCTCACCATAGGACAGGATATTGACAATGTGCGGATGGTTGAGGGCGGCAACAACCTTTGCCTCTCTTTTAAACCGTTTGATGAATTCATTATCGCCGGACAGCCTTTCAGAGAGAATTTTCAAGGCAACCATTCTGTTCAGAGAAAGTTCATGGGCTTTATAGACAACGCCCATACCGCCCCTGCCTAATTCCTTTTCCATCTGGAATCCGCCGATTATGCTACCGGTTTCGATCTGATTGAGCTTCATTTGCCGTTCCCTTTACGTAATAAGATATCCGAACAACTGCATCATGTCAGAAAAAAATTATAACAGATTTGATCGTAAAATCCTTTACAAATGAAGCAAATTAATAGAAAAAGAAAGCGAAATGTTTTATTGGTTCAGAGGCGCTTTTTGGGGTGATGTACTTTTCTTCTTTTTTGAGTGAGGTGGCCAGATTATGAAAATACAGCTCAGTTTGGCAGTATGTCTTGTTTTTCTTGCTTCGATGGTTTCGCTTGCCGGTTGTGTGACTCCCGGCACCAATGCCACGGTTACATCCGGACAGGGCGGTCCGGACATCGGCCAGGCCCAGGCGGAAGCCTATAATGGGCCGAAGGCCAGGATCGCGGTGGCCCGCTTCAAGGACAAGACGGGTAAAGGCTGGTGGAGCGGAAACATTGGTGACGGTATGGCAGATCAGCTGACCACCGCCCTGTTCAACACCAATCGCTATATTGTCCTGGAGCGTGCGGCTCTGGAAGATGTCCTTACCGAACAGGACCTGGGGGCCTCAGGCAGGGTCCGGGCGGATACTGCCGCCGAGATCGGTCAGATTGAGGGCGCTGAACTGATGGTCGTTGCCGCGGTTACGGAATTTGAAGGTGCCGCTTCCGGAGGCGGAGGCGGATTAGGCGGCGGAGCCGCCGGTATTCTCGGCGCACTGATGGGCGGCTTTCAAAGGGCCCACATGGCAATTGACATGCGTATCATCGATTCGAAAACCTCCCGGGTTCTTGCCGCAACAAGTGTTGAAGGGGAGGCCACTGATGTCAATCTCGGAGGTCTGTTAGGCGGTTATGGCGGTTCCGGAGCGCTGGTCGGCGGTCTTTCCGGCTGGAAGAACACCCCGACTGAAAAGGCTCTCAGGATCTGCATCCAGAAGGCCGTAGATTTTATCGTCACCAAAACCCCTCAGTCTTATTATCATTACGGGGCGCAGCCGGTTGCCGCTCCTGCCCCGGCATCATCCTATCAGGCTCCGGCGGGCGCATCATCCGGCGAAGCGGTTATTGTCGTGCCTGAATCCTTGAATATCCGCAGCGGTCCAGGGGGAAATTACTCAATTCTCTTTTCCGCCCGGGGAGGCGACCGGTTTTCCGTTCTTGAAAAACAGGACAAGTGGCTCAGAGTCAGAGCCCAGGACGGCCGTGAAGGATGGGCCGCCGGCTGGCTGACATCTCCGGTGCATTAAACGTGAAAATAATTCCCCTTCTCTCCCGGACGGGACAACGAAACAGGAAAGTTTGAAGCCCGCAGAGGGGACTGGCAGTTGACCTACTTCCAGATCCCCTCTATTTTTTCCTTGCAGGCAGAGCAGTGCCCGTCAACCATGTTGTTCTTTCTGATGCTGAAGCCAAAGCGGGTGATGAGTTCCTTGCCGCAGGATGGACAATAGGTGTTTTCTCCCCCTTCACCGGGGATATTGCCCTCATAAACAAAGCGCAATCCCTCCTCCAGTCCGATTTCTCTTGCCTTACGCAAGGTGCCTGCCGGAGTGCGCTCCCTGTCCATCATCTGAAATGTCGGGTAGAAGGCTGTCACATGCCATGGCATGGCAGGATCCACGCTTTTCAGGAATCGGGCAACGTCCCGCAGTTCCTGGGAAGAATCGTTCAGGCCCGGAATGATCAGGGTTGTCACCTCCACCCAGACGCCCAGTTCGCGCATGAGGCGCACATTGTCAAGAACGGGCTGCAGCCGAGCTTTGCACACCTTTTTGTAGAAGCTGTCGGTAAAGGCCTTAACGTCAATGTTGATACCATCAAGCACCGGCGCCAGATGACGGGTGACATCTGCCGACATGTAGCCGTTGCTGACAAAGATATTCCTGATATTCCTCTCGCGGGCCAGCACGCAGCAATCATAGGCAAATTCATAGAAGATGGTGGGCTCCACGTAAGTGTAGCTGATGCTTTGGCATGACTGCTCCACGGCATTCTCGACAACGTCTCTTGGGCTGGTCGGCTGGCCGATGATTGCCCCTCCCTGCATGCGGGGATACTGGGAAATCTGATAATTCTGGCAGTGCAGGCAACGGAAGTTGCAGCCCACCGTGGCGATGGAATAGGATTTTGAGCCAGGCAGAACATGAAACATCGGTTTTTTTTCGATGGGATCAATGTTTTCCGATACCAGTCTGCCATAGATCAGACTGTAAAGGGTGCCATTCTGGTTTTCCCTTACTCCGCAGATTCCCCGTCCGCCTTCTTTGATATGGCAATGGTGATTGCAAAGATCGCAGATCACCTCGTTGTCTTGACCGGTGTGAAAAAAAAGGGCCTTCTTCATGGTCGTGTCTCCCTATGGTCTCAGTTCCTTCTCCAACTCTTGGCCGCGAATCGCCGCTTTAGCAAGCAATGACAGCTCTTCGGAGAGAAGTTCAAGGACGTCGTCAATGGCAAGGATTCCTTCAAGTCCTCCTTCATCGTTAACCACCGGCAGGCGCCGGATACCTTTGGCCCTCATTTTCTGCAGGGTATCCAGGATGCCGTCATGCACTCCGGCTGTTATCAGTCCGTAACTCATGACGTCTCCGGCGCATGCTGCGTCCAGGCTGACCTCATTGGCAATGAGCTCCACCACGATATCCCGGTCGGTGATAATGCCGATGGGAATCGTCATTCCACTGCTCCGGTCAACCACCACCAGATCTCCCACATGGTATTGGCGCATCAGTTTTGCAGCTTCAACAATCGTTGTATCTCTTTCGGCCACGACAACTTCACGGTTGCAAAATTCTCCGACAGTCATAAGCACCTCCCATTTGTCAGTTCATTTCTTCTATTTCATTTTGTAACAAATATTATACTCTCTCTTGATACGGAAAAGTGAGAGAATTTTCATTTTTATTGCTCAGAGGGGAATTTGCCCCGGGATGTTTCTGTTTGCTTTTATTTACTCTGCCTTTATTCTCTGTTAAGGTGAGGCATATATTGATAAAATAATCACCATTATTCATTCTGAGGCGCCGATGAAAATCAAATTTGCTGATTATATCAGGGAGCATGTCATCCTGGGAGACGGTGCTTTCGGCACCTATCTCTTTGAAAAGGGGATTGATTTTGGCAGGAATATTGATCTGCTTAATCTGAAAAATCCCGAGTTGATCTATTCCGTTCACGAGGAATATATTCGTGCCGGCAGCCAGCTCATTGAAACAAACACCTTCGGGGCCAACAGCTTCAAACTGCAGAAGGTGGGCAAGGAAGAGCAGGTTGGCGAAATCAATCTGGCCGGGGCCAGATTGGCTGTCAAGGCTGCCGGTCATGACGTGTATGTGGCTGGCTCGGTGGGCCCGACTGGGGTGGAATTTCCCCTGATTTCCGGTGAGATCTCCCATGACGATATCAAAGCCTCTTTTGCCGGGCAGATCAGCGCACTGGTGGAAGGCGGGGTGGATCTGCTGATTCTCGAAACATTCACGCATCTGGAAGAAATACTGCTGGCCATTGAGACGGCGCTGCAGGTGGGCAGCGGGCTGCCCATTGTCGCCCAGATGGCCTACCCCTCCCAGGGAAGGACGGCCCGGGGGGTTGATGCACTGACCTGCGCAAAAGCCGCCCTGTCGGCAGGGGCGATGGTGGTGGGCACCAACTGCGGCCGGGGTGTCGACGCCATGGCAACGGCCATTGGCCATCTTTTACCCTTGGCTGAAGAGCATGTGCCGCTTTCTGCCTTCCCCAATGCCGGACTGCCGGCGGTCATGGGCCATCGCATGGTCTATCCTGCCCAACCATCCTATATGGCCAGGCGGGCGGCGGAGATGCTGAAAATGGGTGTACGCCTGATAGGGGGCTGTTGCGGGACCACGCCGGCCCATATCCATGAATTCCGGAAGACACTGAAACTCCGTCATAAAAAAGGGCTGCGCTTGGTCACGGTTTCCGCGTTTCCCCTGGAAACCTCTGCGGCGCCTGCCGCAGTGAAAAAGAGCGGCCGGGGCGGTTTTCTTGACAGTCTGCAACCCGGCAGACTGCCCGTGCTGGTCGAGCTTGACCCGCCCACCCATCTTGATATCGATAATGTGCTGGTCGGCGCCCGCGCACTTGCCGCAAGCGGGGTGGATGCCGTAACCCTGGGCGAAAATCCTCTTGCCATCCTGCGTGCCGGCAATATCGCCCTGGCCCATCGTATCCGCGAGGAGACCGGGATCCATGTGGTGCTCCATCAGACCTGCCGTGACCAGAATGCTCTGGGCCTGCAGTCCCATATCATGGCCGCCCATATCCTGGGGATTGAGGCCATCCTGGCGGTAACCGGCGACTCTGCAAGTTTAACGGATCAGCCCGGCGTGAGCGGTGTTTTTGATGTCAATTCCCTTGGCCTGATCCGCATGATCAGTCAGTTCAACCAAGGACTGAACATGGCCGGTCGATCGATCAAGCTGCCCACCAGATTTTCCATCGGCGCAGCTTTCAGTTTCAGTAATTCCAACCCGACGCTGCAGATTACCAGGCTTGAACGTAAAGCAGCCCAGGGCGCTCATTTTGTCATGACCCAGCCTCTTTTTGACAAGAACGAGGTGGAGGCCATGGTGGAACAGACCAGCCACCTGAATGTGCTGATCTTTCCTGGAATTTTTCCTTTGATTTCCGCCCGTAACGCGGATTTTCTCCATAACGAGGTGCCCGGCATATCCATTCCCGCCGCGATCCGCAAAAAACTGTGGAGTTATGAAGAGGTCGCCGACCAGCGCAAGGCGGCCATGGAGTTCACGGAAAAGCTTGTGGCTGATCTTGCCCCCTTTGTCGATGGCCTTTATCTGATCAGTCCTTTAAATAAGTGGGAGATTGCTGAAAGATTTGTCAAACAGATCAGGCAGGCCGGATGGCAGGGAAGCGGCCGCGCAGCCGTCAGATGATGCAATTTTACCTGCCCTTGCCCAGGATGAGGAATCTTTTTCATAGTTGAACAGGCCATGGGCCGGTGCATTGTACCGTAAATTTCTCTTTTTCCGGCGGAAACGATGCAGAAGAAAAGAATTCTTATTGTTGATGACGAAATAATTATTCTGAAAACCCTCAGCTGGGTTCTGGGGCATCAGGGATATGAGGTGGACACGGCCGAAAGCGGAGAGGAGGGGCTCGTCAAGCTGCAGCATGGTTCCTACAATTTGCTGATCAGCGATCTGCTCATGCATGGGATGAGCGGCATCGACCTTCTGAAAAGTGCCAGGGCGATCAGTCCGGATATGGCGGTCTGCCTGATCACCGGCTACGCCGACCTCGATTCGGCTATTGATGCCCTGCGTCTGGGTGCGGATGATTATCTGGTGAAGCCATGCGATATGCAAGAACTTTCACTCCGCGTGCAGCTTGCCCTGAAAAAGGAAGAGCTGCGAAAAAAGGTCAGATATTTTGAAAATATCCTGCAGGTTTGCGCCGTATGCAAAAAAATCAGGGATGATGCCGGCAAAGAGCCGGGTGAAGGTGAGTGGGTCAGCCTGGAAAAGTATCTGCGACGCAGAACCGGGTTGGAAATACGCCACTCTTACTGTGTTAAGTGTGCCCGGAAAGTAAAGGATGACCCGCAGGTCAGTGGTGAGTGACCTGCCGGATAGGGAGATTTCCTCAAGCAGCTTTGTTTTGAGACAGATAGGGCTGTCGAAGGATAGCCATTTTTAATCCATTAATCCCGCAAGGAGAACAGTATGATGTCATTTTTCAAAAAAATGGTCATGATTGGCGCTTTAGTTTCCCTCACCATGGCCCTGGTTGCCTGCAGTGGTGAGGAGGGAACCGCGGAAAAGGCCGGCAAGGACATTGACAAGGCCTTTGATTCCGCCAAGGAAAAGATCCACGAAGCCACCAAGTAATATCTTCAGACACGCGTTTGATCTCATCAGCAAGTTCAAATGCTCTGAACTTAGCGTAATTTCGATTTTTTCTTCTATGCCAATTCACCTTCTATCAACCTGAGTAGTTACCATCAGGTTTGTTCTTCCTGTTGTCGACTCCCAGGTAGAAGTTGAGCCATGATGAGCTGTTGTTGAGGAGCCAGTTGCGGGGCGGTACAAATCCGTTTTTGAAATCTTCCTGGCAGCTTGAAGAGGCAAGGCGTTCATAGGTCTTGACATAGATGCAGAGCCTCTTGCCTGGATAGACTTCGCACCAGCCGTCGCGGCTGCCGCCGCAGGGACCGTTCAACATATATTTTGCGCAGCCGGATTGAGGACAGAGAAAGGCAAGTGAGGAGAGCGTGCAGTCTCCGCAGTTCTGGCAGCCGAACATGAGAAATTTTGTGATGTGTTCAAAGGCGGAAAAGGGACACTTGAGCAGAGAGTCATGCAGGGCCAGGCAGCTCTGCCGGCTTATATTGAAAAACGGGCTTTTCGGATCAAATGCCATGTTATGCACCAGGCGGGATACTGTATAGATGGGCCGCAGTTTTTCATATCCCTGCCCGTAAGTCTTGGTTTCCTCCATGTTGAGCCCGGTTTTGCGGTCCTTTCTGTAAAGGTAAAATCCCTCCTCCGGCCAGAAAGTCAGCTCACTGATGAGATCCTTTGCATGGGGTTGATATTTTTCCATCGTGCTGAGCAGGAAGTCAAAGTCCGCCATGTCAAGGCAGGGGCCGCCGATATGGGCGCCGTCATAACCCATGTCCTTTAAGACCGCCATCAGTTTTGCCGCCCTTGTCAGACGAGCTTTCTTGCCCTTGTCAGGTGAGTTCGCCTCCTGTTGCATCTGTTTGTACAGCTGCTCGGGGATGACGCAGCCGGGAACTCCTCCCCGGTACATGATATCGGCCAGGGGCATGCTGGGGATGAAGACATTGGCGAGCATCGGTACATTGAGGGCATGCTGCCTTATATAGAGGATGACCTCATGAAATTTTCGTGCGTCAAAGCCGAGCTGGGTGATGACATAATCAGCGCCGGCGGCGATTTTGCGGTGCAGCTTGTAGTATTGCATGAGCTGCTCCGCCTCGGTCAGCTTGAAGGGTGAGACGGCAACCCCCTTGAAAAATGAAGTGGCATGGCTTGGTTGATTGAGGTAGTGGCCTCTGTTCATCAGATTGAGCATGTCCACCACATGGACACTGTCCAAATCGAAAACAGGCTTGGGGTGGCCTCTGTACCCCTGTTTTGGGTAATCCCCGGAGATGACCAGCAGGTTGTGCAGTCTGCGCCGGTCCCAGCCGAAGAGCTGACCCTCCATCTCATTGCGGTTTTTATCCTTGCAGGAGAAATGACTGATGACATCAAGGCCCATGTCAAGTATTTCAAGTCCCAGCACCTCCGGTGACAGGGCGGGATGGCCACCGGCATTATCGGTGATGCTTACCGCCTGAATCCTGCCGTCCCGTGCCAGATCGCGGGCCAGGCCCAAGGTCCGGTCGATCTGTCTGTTTCTGCCGCCCCGGCTTGGCACAAGCTCGAAGGTGATGGTGAACTCCTCCTTGTTGCCGATGGACTGCCTGAAACGGGACAGGGGCTGCGGGGCAGGTTTGTCTTTACTTTCTGGTGTCATGCTGGTTAGATGAAGATCGGCTCAATAATGACTGGTTCGATGTAAATGGTTTGACAAATTGCCTTCACGGCATACAACTCTATGAAATCTCCATTGCTTCTCATCTTTGTTATTTTTGTCCTTATTAAAGGTATAGAAAATATTGTTGCTTTGGTCAACCTAAGTCATATCCGGCAGTATGGCCACCGGGTGCCGGCCGGCTTTGCCGGTTTTGTCGATGGTAAAACTCTTGCCCGCATGCGGGACTATACCATTGATCATGGCCGCATTGATCTGCTTTCGTCCGCCTTTGATTTTGTCATAACGGTTGTCCTTATCTTCGGCGGAGTGTTGAACTGGTATAATTCATGGCTGACAGGCAAGCAATGGCCTTTTGTTGTGACCGGTATCTGCTTCTTTCTTTTTCTCTCCTATGGGGGTTTTCTCGTGCAGGCTCCCTTTGATCTGTATAACACCTTTGTCATTGAGGAGAAATATGGTTTCAACCGCCAGACATTTTCCCTGTGGCTGGCGGATGCTGCCAAAGGCCTGCTTCTTACCACCGTCTTTTCCGGTCTTCTCCTGTGGGTGGCTTTCCTGATCATTGCCGCCATGCCGGACTACTGGTGGATTCTGCTGTGGCTCTTCATGCTCTTTTTTAAACTTTTCATGCTGTATATCTCACCGTATGTAATCGAACCGCTGTTTAATAAATTTACTCCCATAGCTGATAAAAGTCTTGAGGAAAAGATCAGGAAACTGCTGGCCAGGGCAGGTCTGTCCATTTCAAGGGTCTTTACCATGGATGCCTCAAAGAGAAGCGGCCACGGCAACGCCTATTTCAGCGGGATCGGCCATGTGAAACGGATTGTGCTGTTTGATACGCTGCTGGAAAAAAACAGCGAAGAAGAAATCCTGGGAATTCTGGCCCATGAGGCCGGCCACTGGAAGAAAAAACATATTCTGAAAAGGCTTGTGGTCATGGAGTGTGTTTCCTTTGTCGCTCTCTATCTTGCCTGGTGGTTCATGCAAAGCGATACGCTGGCGGATATCTTTCACGTAAGCGAGCCGACCCTCTATGTGAAACTGCTGCTTGTCGGTTTTTGCGGTGTGCTTGCAGCATTCCCCTTCAAGCCTTTTTTCAGCTTCACCTCCCGGCAACATGAGTGGGAGGCGGACCGCTTTGCCGTTGAACTGGCCGAAAATCCCCGGGCGCTTGCCAGTGCCCTGGCCAAACTCGGCCGGGACAATCTGGCCAATCTTCATCCTCATCCCTGGTACATCGCTCTCCATTACAGCCATCCGCCGCTGCCGCAAAGGGTCAGAAAACTTCTTGCCGGCTGACAGTGGCGTGTGAAAAGGAGAGGAAGAAATGCAATCACCTTGGCGCGAGAGATCAGCAGTATTTCATGACAAGGCGGAGGACTATGATAAGTGGTTTGACGACAGTCTGCTGTTTGATATTGAACTGGCCGCCGTCAGGGAACTGCAGACCCCTCTTGCCGCCCCGAAAATCGAGGTAGGGGTTGGGCCGGGCCGTTTTGCCCGGGCTTTGCATGTTTCCATCGGTGTTGATCCTGCCATGGCCCCTCTTAAGCTTGCCCAGAAAAGAAACATCAACGTGATACAGGCCATCGGCGAGCAGTTGCCTTTTGCCGGTCGGAGTGCGGGGAGTGTCTATATCCTTTTCACCCTCTGCTTCCTGGCTGAACCGAAGAAGGCGCTTGGCGAATGTCACCGCATATTGCGGCCGGGCGGTCACCTGGTGCTGGGCATGGTGCCGGCCTCCGGCGCATGGGGCAAGGCCTTGCAGGCCAAAAAGGAGAAGAATCATCCTTTTTACCGGCACGCCTCTTTTTATCAGGCCCGGCAGGTGGCTGACCGGCTGCAGGAAGCAGGTTTCGCCGTGATGGAAAGCCGTTCGTCCCTTTTTCAGGGACCGGAGGAACTGCGCGAGATGGAACATTCCAGGCCGGGTCTTGATGAAAAGGCCGGATTTTGTCTTATTGTCGGAGAAAAAGGGTAAAATCCGCAGACCGGCTCATCAGCGGCGGTGAACCGGTCTACTCGATTGCCGGTGGGGTGAAAAGCCGGTTTTTTTCTATTCCCTGTCTACCCAGTTCTGCCTTTCCTTGAAGAACCCGTAGGCAAGAAATGCTGAGCCGGTGACGATCAGGGCTGAAGCCAGCAGGGCAGGAAGCCAGTTGCTTTCCCCCCCCCTCTGTACCGTTGCCATATCGGGCAGGTCACGTTTGCAGTAACGGCAGACCAGCGCGTTGCTGTAGATTTTCTCCTTGCAGTATGGACAGGTTTGCATATTCATATTTCGCAATGTATCTTGCTGATATGGCAATGTCAAGTCACTGTTGTTGCAGCTGCCTGATTCATGATAGCAGTCAGGTGTCACCTGGAAATTTTTCATTTCTCTCCTCGCAGATTTTTCAGTCTTTCATCAGGACGACAGGTCGCGCCGGGGATAATTTTGCACTGTCGAAAATGGTCAGTTTGTTATAACCGATGATGCCCTGCAGGGTTTCGACGTATTCCTGTCTCTGTTCTGAGTAAAGCTCCAGGGTATTCACCAGGCTGTAGCCATCCAGATCATCCTTCTGCTCCCTGCGCTGCTCGGCCCTGGCCATGCGGAAATTGTTGTATGCCTCATGGGTGTTGATGTTCATGGCATAGGCCTTGATGGAATCAATCAGTTTCGGGAAGTCGGCAATGCGGTAATCTCCTCTGTCCTCTCTCCGGTTTTCCGGCATCATGCCCTCTTCCCCCCAGCACCACTGGCCGAAGAGCGCATTGCCTTCAGCGGCAAAACGTGAGGTGGCATAGCCGCTTTCATAGGCCATCTGGCCCAGGGCCATGGACACGGGGATCGTGTCCACCCGCAGGAAGATTTTTGCAAAGAACTCATCCGTTAAATCCACCGGCTCATCTTCCTGCACGACCCTGTAACGCCGGGCAAGATTCTCCAGCCAGGCAAGATCCTCCTCGCAGGGATCAAGCCCCTCCCGGTACTGCTCCTCAAGGACCAGCACATATTTTCTTTCCGCGTTGATCTGTTCATTGACTCTGAGTACCAGCGGCAGCATGGTACGGTAGAAAAGGCTTTTTTTGGTGGAAACGGGCTGGTCGTCCGCCCAGTTGTTGGCGATGGTGTCCAGGTAAATCCGGGGCACTTCAAAGTTGGCGTTTTCGATTCCGTACCTGGTATAGCCGATTGACTCGTAATAGTCCCAAATCTGCCGGGCCGATTCCAGGGTCAGTTTCTCAGGTTCCGCTTCAGGGACCTCCCACGGCCGGTGGGGAGCAGCGGGTTGACGCGGGAAAAGATAGAACACCAGGCCGGCAAGAATCACTCCTATGAGAGCTGTAGCGGCAAGCAGCTTTTTTTTCATAACCTTGGCCTTCTTTCCATGTGATATCTTTTTATGATGTGTAGAAATTCAGCAAGAAGCGGGCCAGCACAGGCAATATAACCGTCATCCATCAGCCGATGAAGAAAAATATATAATAAATTGTAACCGTATTTGCCCGGCAAGACAAGTAAATCGATGAAGGGGGCAGAGTAGGGGGGAGGTTTTCCGGCAAAATGTAAACAAGGGAAGACCATCGAGGCAAGGGTTTATTGCTATCAGTTTTATCTAAAATGTAGTAAAAGAGGTAAAAAGTGAGCCTATTAATGCCGAGCGGCCATTTTCTTGTTGACACGTGGTATGAGTCTTAGGAATCTGTAGTGCCGGGAGCTTTCTGGTGATGGTGCGATATAGCGTTTTAGTGGATGGAAGCAAATGTTTGAGAGTCGGCAGGAGATGTATGAATGATAAACTATCATCAAGCAGCTAAACGGCATTTTGCTGATGCTGAATTGCTAATGCACAATAAGCGTCAGGCAAATGCAGGGCATTTGTATGGAGTATCAGCAGAATGCGGAATCAAGTCTTTGCTCGTAGCAGCCGGCCTTCCAACAACATCTACGGGTGACATTAATTCCCAGCAAGCGAACGGTTGTCGTTCTCATGTGAACGTATTGATCAATGTGCTTGAAACCTTTCTGAATGGCAGGGCTGCTGCATCGTATCTTGCCATGATTCCGAACAGAAATCAATTTTCAAATTGGAAAGTTTATCACCGTTACTATATTGAGTCGGCCTTACCGCAAAACGTTTCCGACTGGCGCAGTGCTACACAAGAAGTAATGAAAATGCTCGATCAGGCCACTCTGGATGGAGTGATAACATGATGAAGAACAAGGTGTTTTTTAATGATGCTCTGAAAATAGCGGCAGGTATTGTTGCTGAAGTAAACCTTCCGCAAAATATTCTTCCGCTCTTCATTCGCGACATGCATGGCCGTATCCGCATTGCGATAGACGCTGAAAAAGAAAGGTGTCAGGATATCTCTACACAACTCGTCGAAGCCTTGGACTCTCTCGGTGCATATGCCGGGAATGGTGAAAAAAATGTGCTGTTCCGGGAAGACTTTTTCGATCCAGATAGTATTTTCCAGAGCCAGGACATACTTGACACCTATCTGCCCGGCTCAGATACGCCCTTTCGTCTTCTTGACCGCCAGATTGTCGGCCAGGAATGGCTGCGACCGGATAAGCCGGTTGAAGGTGGCACACTGCATCACAAATTTCCAAGACTTGTTTTTTATGGACTTAAGGGCGGCATTGGTCGCTCAACCGCATTGGCAATGCTGGCTTATGAATTGGCTCGTTCTGGCAAGCGCGTCTTGCTGATTGATTTCGACCTTGAATCGCCAGGATTGTCAGGTCTGCTGTTGCCTCCTGATCGTCTATCTGATTTTGGGATAGTAGACTGGTTTATTGAAGATGGTGTGGGACAAGGAGATGAAGTCCTGAGGCGCATGGTTTCGGTCAGTCCACTTTCAGGATATACCCAAGGCGAAATTCGTATTGCAGCGGCTATGGGCTTGGACGAAAATTTTTATCTTCCAAAACTGTCCCGCGTCTATACCGATCTCCCTAAGAGCGACGGCGTAGAACGATTTTCCCAGAGAGTTCGCCGTCTTGTGGAAACATTGGAAGCGCAGGAAAAACCTGATGTCGTTCTCATTGACAGCCGGGCTGGTTTGCACGATTTGGCGGCTGTGAGCATTGTCGGGCTTGCGACCTTTGCTTTTCTTTTTGCTGTTGATAGTGCTCAGACCTGGCAGGGGTACCACCTTCTTTTTTCTCACTGGCAGGCCCATCCAACAGTGTTGCGGGCGGTCAGGGATAAATTGGTTACTGTAGAAGCCCTGTTCCCCGAGACCGACCAGTCTGTGCGGGCTGATATATTTTTAGAACATGCTTACAATCTTTTTTCCGAGACACTTTATGAGCGAATTGAGCCTGGTAAGGAACAGGATCCGGAAGTTTTTAACTTTGACATGAAAGACGATGCTGCACCGCACTACCCGTTGCGTATCAAGTGGAACAATCGTTTTCAGGAGTTCGACCCCTTATTGCTTTCGAAAGGCATTTTGACAGATACCGATATCGCAGCGGCCTTCGGTGATTTTCTGGTCGGAGCCAGGAGACTTATCGAAGAGGAGGGTTCTTTATGAATGAGCCCTTTCCGAAAAAAGAAACCAGACACGCATTAACCGAATCCTTGCCGGAGAACGAACCAATTTCTTCTCCTCATAAACAAGTTGCCTTCACTTACGTGCCACCCAGCCATGCTCGTGCCCTTGATCAGGAAAATACTATTGTCGAGGGGATACGGGGGGCAGGCAAAACTTTTTGGTGGGAGGCTCTCAATTCAGACCGCCATCGCCGTTTCGTCGCATCGGCATTTCCTGAGGCGCGCATTGGCGATAACCTCAAAATATCGCAAGGATTCGGAACGTACTTATCTCCAACTCTATACCCCGGCAAAGATATACTGGCTGCTCTGACGCAGAGCTATGAGCCGCGCCACATCTGGCGTGCAGTTGTGGCGACGCACACTGAGTTCCCAGAACCCTTCCCGTGTCAGGGGAAGTGGAAGGAAAAGGTTCAGTGGGTTAAGGACAATCCTGAGTCTTATGACAAATTGCTTTATCATGCAGACAAGGTGTTGGTGCAGGAGGGTAAAGTGCGATTGATCTTGTTTGATGCGCTCGACCGTCTCGCCGACGATTGGCCTGGTATCCGTCCGCTTGCCCGTTCCTTGTTTCAAGTAGCCCTTGACTTGCGCGCCTGCCGCAGCATTCGTCTTAAGCTTTTCGTACGCCCTGACATGCTTGAAGACCGGGGAATCCTCGATTTCCCTGACGCTTCTAAATTGCTTGCCCGAAAGGTGTCGCTGGAGTGGCGGCGCGTGGACCTCTATGCGCTCCTGTTCCAGTGCCTGGGAAACGCGCCAACTGATGGAGCCACCTTTCGGGAGCATTGCCGAACGACGTTTGGTCAGAACTGGAGGCAAGATGTGGAGAGCGACGCCTGGGTGTTGCCAAACGAATTACGCACGACCGAGGATATTCAAAAGACTGTATTTCACGCTATCGCAGGTCCAACGATGGCAAGCGGTCCGAGCGGACATAAACGCGGTTTGCCATATACCTGGATTCCCAACCATCTTCTGGACGGTCGCAATCAGGTCAGTCCGCGTAGTTTCTGCGCGACTCTGCGGCAAGCTGCCGAGTCGGAAACCCGCGAAGACTGGGACTATGCGCTGCATTTTAAGGCGATTCAGACCGGAGTGCAGAAAGCTTCCACTATTCGTACTGATGAAATACTAGAGGATTACCCTTGGGTTGATGTGCCAATGACCCCTTTGCGCGGCAAGCTGACAGTGCCATGCAAAGCGGACGAAATCTTTTCACTCTGGAAAGTGGGTAATATAATTGGCAAGTTGCGTGATTTTTCCAAAGAAGGCGATAAAAAGCTGCCGCCGCAACATCTTGAAGAAGGACCTGAAGGAGTGTTGTCGGATCTTCAATCACTTGGATTAATTCAGCGTCAATCAGATGGGCGTATCCAGATGCCGGATGTTTACCGAATTGCTTTTGGCTTAGGACGCAGGGGAGGCGTCAGGCCACTAAAATAGAGGGACGATGGTTAGATATCCTTAGGGTCTTTCCGGTTGTAAGCCTGAGGGTGATCTGTTAGAGGAAAAAATTACTTTGAGCTGTCCGGCGCCGCCGGAACGTTTTCCACAACCGATCTAATCCCTTATAAACGGTGTCATTCCCGCTATCTTCAGCTTGGGCAAGCATCGCCGACTTGACTGGAATAGCCAGATTACCGACGAGGCAGGCATCAAGTCCATCAAGCAGACTATGCTGATCGACAAGCAAGCCCCGGTCATAAAAGCGGAATTGAGACAATGAACAAGAAAACCCTCACAGAGGCGGACATCCGCACCAAGTTCATCACCCCTTCGTTGGCGGGAGCAAACGGTGACAAATGGAACGTGATGACTCAGCTGCTTGAGGAGCACTATTTCACCAAGGGGCGCGTTATCGTTCGTGGTAAGACCGTTCAACGCGGCGAAGCGAAAAAGGCCGACTACATCCTGTTTTATAAACCAAACATCCCTATCGCTGTTGTTGAAGCAAAGGACAATAACCACACCGTGGGCGGCGGCATGCAGCAGGCCCTTGAATACGCCGAGATTTTGGACGTCCCCTTCGCCTACAGCTCCAACGGCGATGCTTTTCTCGAACACGACCGCACCGCCACCGGCGGCGTTGTCGAAAGGGAAATACCTCTCGACCAGTTTCCAACACCCGATGAGCTCTGGGCGCGCTACAGCACCGCCAAGGGCTACACCGCCACACAGGAAACCATCACCTCGCAAGACTACTACGACGACGGCTCCAGCAAATCACCCCGCTACTACCAACTCGTCGCCATCAACCGCACGGTGGATGCCATCGCCCGCGGCGAGAACCGCATCCTTCTGGTAATGGCCACCGGCACGGGCAAGACTTACACCGCGTTTCAGATTATCTGGCGGCTCTGGAAGTCGGGTGCCAGAAAGCGCATTCTCTTTCTCGTCGATCGAAACATCCTTGCCGACCAGACCAAGACCAACGACTTCAAGCCGTTTGGCCAGGCAATGACGAAGATTACCCATCGCACCGCCGATAAGGCCTTTGAGATCTACCTCTCGCTATACCAAGCCGTCACCGGCACCGAGGAAGAGCAGAATATCTACAAGCAGTTCTCCCCGGACTTTTTCGACCTGATCGTCATAGACGAATGTCATCGTGGCAGTGCGGCGGGCGATGCCACCTGGCGCAAGGTGCTCGAATACTTCTCTTCGGCCACCCAGATCGGTATGACCGCCACGCCCAAGGAAACCAGAGACGTTTCCAACATCGAGTATTTCGGCGACCCGATCTACACCTACTCGCTCAGGCAGGGCATCTCCGACGGCTTCCTCGCCCCGTACAAAGTCGTTCGCATCGGCATCGACAAAGACCTTGAAGGCTGGCGGCCCGAGAAGGGCAAGACCGACAAGTACGGCCAGGAGATCGAGGACCGCGAATACAACGATCTCGACTACGACCGCAACCTCATCCTCGAAAAGCGGACCGAACTCGTCGCTGCCAGGGTCACCGAATTTCTCAAGGCCACCGACCGATTCGCCAAGACTATCGTCTTCTGCGAGAACATCAATCATGCCGAGCGCATGCGGCAGGCGTTGGTCAATGCCAACCCCGACCTTGCCGCCGCCAACAACAGATACGTCATGCGCATCACCGGCGACAACGACGAGGGCAAGGCGCAGCTCGACAACTTCATCGACCCGGAGTCCACCTTTCCGGTCATCGCCACAACCTCGCAACTGATGTCTACAGGCGTCGATGCCCAAACCTGTCATCTGATTGTGCTCGACAAACGCATCAACTCCATGACTGAGTTCAAGCAGATCATCGGCCGCGGCACCCGCATCAACGAGGACTACAACAAGCTCTTTTTCACCATCATGGACTTCAAACGGGCCACGGCGCTCTTTGCCGACCCGGATTTCGATGGCGATCCGGTGCAGATCTACGAGCCGGACGCAGGGGATTCTGTTGTTCCTCCGGACGACGCCCCGCAGGCCGATTCAGAATATCTTCCTGGCGGGGCTATTGGCGACCTACCCGCAACAGGAGAGCCCCCTACGAAGTATTATGTGGATGATGTGGAAGTCTCCGTCGTCTCAGAGCGCGTGCAATACCTCGACGCCAACGGCAAGCTCATTACCGAGTCGCTCAAGGACTATACACGCAAGACCGTCCGCAAGGCATACACCTCACTCACCGCCTTTCTCAACGCGTGGAATTGTGCTGAGCGTAAGCAGGCCGTGGTCGATGAGCTTGCCGGTCAAGGGGTTTTCCTCGACGAACTTGCCGAGCAGGTTGGTCGCGACTACGACCCCTTCGATCTTGTCTGCCATGTCGCCTTCGACCAGCCGCCGCTCACCCGCCGTGAGCGTGCCGAGCGCGTGCAGAAGCGCCATGTATTCGCCAACTATGGCGAGAAGGCACGGGCCGTTCTCCAGGCTCTGCTGCAGAAGTACGCCGACAGCGGCATCAGGAGTGTCGAGTCCCTCGATATTTTAAAAGTTGCCCCGCTGTCCACCTTTGGCACTCCGGTCGAAATCATTAATCTCTTCGGCGGCAAGAAGAACTACCTTGCCGCCATCCACGAACTCGAAACAGAACTTTACCCCAAGGCGGCCTGATGTTGAAAAGGATGAAGTATAAAGGAAGAAGGAAGAAATTCTGGGAATGAGAAGGATTTGCGGGAGCGAACGAAGGAGTTTGCGCTTCGCATTGTTCGCATGTATGTTGCTCTCCCAAAAGTACCGAAGCGCAGGTGCTCCGTTCGGGCACGTCAATTGGTGCAAATTATCGCGAGGCCTATCGCGGGCGCAGCAAGGCGGAGTTCATAGCCAAATGCGGCGATAGCCTGCGTGAAATTGAAGAAACCGCCTACTGGCTCGAACTTATTGTCGAGAGTGGAATCGTCACAGACGAGAAACTCAAAGCTCTCCGGCAGGAGTGTGACGAGCTGACTGCCATCTTCATCACAATCATTAAAAAAGCAAGAAGTAAAGAGGAAAAAAATATGAAAAACAATCTGTTATCATCTCCTGGGCATTCTGCTTGTCCTTCATCCTTCATCCTTCATCCTTCTTACTTTTAACGTTATGTCAGTCTCCAATATTGTCAAAACCATCCAGGATATCATGCGCAAGGACGCCGGCACCTACGGCGACGCCCAGCGTCTGGAACAGCTTGGCTGGATGTTCTTTCTGAAGATTTTCGATGACCGTGAAAAAGAGCTGGAAATCTTGCGCGACGTGTACCGGTCGCCCCTTCCTGCGCACCTGCGCTGGTCCACCTGGGCTGCGGATGACGAGGGCATCACCGGTGAACCCCTGCTCGATTTCGTCAATAATACCCTTCTGCCCAAGTTGAAGACCCTGACCGGCGGCGCCGGGGACAAGCTCACCACCCTCATCCGCGCTACCTTCGAGGATGCCAACAACTACATGAAGAATGGCACCCTCATGCGGCAAGTCATCAACAAGATCAACGGCATCGACTTCAATGCCTCAGACGACCGGCACATGTTCGGCGACATCTACGAAAAACTGTTGAAAGACCTCCAGTCAGCCGGTAATGCGGGTGAGTTCTACACCCCCCGCGCCGTCACCCGGTTTATCGTCGAACAGGTCAACCCGCGCCTGGATAAACACGAAATCATCCTCGATCCCGCCTGCGGCACCGGCGGCTTTCTCACCTGCGCCATCGAGCACCTGCGCAAGCAGGCAAAGACCGAAGCCGACGAACGCTTCATTCAGGACTGTTTCGCGGGCATCGAGAAAAAGAACCTGCCGCACGTGCTCTGCATGACCAATCTCCTCCTGCACGGCATCGACGTCCCGTCCAATGTCCGCCACGACAACACCCTTTCCCGCCCCCTGCGGGACTGGTCGCCCAAGGAGCGCGTCGACATCATCGTCACCAATCCGCCCTTCGGCGGCATGGAGGAAGACGGCATCGAGGCCAACTTTCCATCTGAATTCCGCACCCGCGAGACCGCTGATCTTTTTCTTGTACTTCTTATGAAGATCCTCAAGCCCGGCGGTCGCGCTGGGCTTGTGCTGCCGGACGGCACCCTCTTTGGCGAGGGCGTGAAGACCCGTATCAAGGAAGAGTTGCTCCGCGAGTGCAACCTGCACACCATCGTCCGCCTGCCCAACGGCGTCTTCAACCCCTACACCGGCATCCGCACCAACCTCCTTTTTTTCACCAAGGGCCGGCCCACCACTGAGGTCTGGTATTATGAGCACCCCTATCCGCCAGGCGCCAAGAGCTACAACAAGGGCAAACCCATCCGCATCGAGGAGTTCGAGCCGGAGCGGGCCTGGTGGGACAATCGCGTGGAAAACGAACAGGCCTGGCGCGTCTCCATCGACCAGATCAAGGCGGGCAACTATAACCTCGACCTCAAGAACCCGTACATCAGCGACACCGGCCCCGGCGACGTGGATCACCTGCTGCCCGAATACGAAAAGCTCCTTGCCCGGATCGCCGAGACCCGCGCCGAATTGAAGGCGCAGTTGCAGGAGGCGTTGTCGCGATGAAAAAAGAGCCCGTCACGACCACGACGCATGAACTCGGCCCGCTCATCGCCGAAGTGCGCGGCCTCATCGAGTCCGCCCGTCATGCTGCCGCGACCACGGTCAACACCTTGCAGGTGCTGACCAACTTCGAGATTGGGCGGCGGATCGTCGAGCATGAACAGAAAGGCGCGGAGCGGGCGGAATATGGAAAATCGCTGCTGAAGGAGCTTTCCGCGCAGTTGACGGAGGAGTTCGGGGGCGGTTTTTCAGAACGAAATCTCGAATACATGAGGAAGTTTTTTCTCTTATGGCGGGAACGCCGGCTCGAGATTTCGCAGACGGTGTCTGCACAATTAACAATTGCCCAGACAGCGTCTGGGCAATCCGGCAAACCACCATTCACCCTGAGTTGGTCCCACACCATCGGCATCCTCCTTTGCAAAAGGAAGAAAGACGCCATCGTCGAACTCACCCTGCCGGCCGACGCCAACATCCACGCCCGGGAATACCAGCTCTACCTGCCATCCAAGGAAGTGCTGCGGCAGAAGCTGCTCGATTGGGTGCGGGAGCAGGAGATGGGCGTGTGAGGCTGGAGACGTTCTTCGAGAAGTTCGAGCAGTTCGCCGATGCGCCGAATGCGGTGGCAAAGATGCGGGAGTTGATCTTGCAGTTGGCGGTTCAGGGGAAGCTAATGCACCAAGATCCGGCGGACGGAGATGCGGACCTACTTCTCAGAGATATTGCTGAGGCAAGGGCTGTAAAGGGCCGTGGAAAGCAAAGCGGCATAGCGCCCGAAGATCAGATTGCAGAAGGCGACCAGTGGTTCAAGGTGCCGTTCTCGTGGCGTTGGGTTCGGCTTGGCACTGTTGGCGACGTTGTTGGTGGCGGAACACCACGCTCTGACAATGCTGCGTACTTTGCCGATGAAGGAATTCCATGGCTCACCCCGGCTGATCTCAACGGATACAAAGAGAAGAGAATCTCGCGCGGCCGCCGCTGCATTACTCCGCTTGGGCTTGCTAACAGTTCTGCCCAACTTTTACCCGCTGGTTCCGTCCTGTTCTCAAGTCGCGCCCCAATTGGCTATGTTGCGATTGCCGACACTGAGTTAGCTACCAACCAAGGGTTCAAGTCCTGCGTACCATTCATTCTCGAAACTAACGAGTTCCTCTACTATTTCCTGAAGAGCGCGGCTGCACGGATTGATCGTGAGGCTTCGGGTACAACGTTTCGCGAAGTATCGGGAAAGATCGTCAGCCAGATACCCGTCCCCCTTCCGCCCCTCGCCGAGCAAAAGCGGATTGTGGCGAAGGTGGATGAGTTGATGGCTCTGTGTGATCGGCTGGAAACGCAGCAGCAGGAACGCGACACGCGGCACGCCGCGCTTGCCCGCGCCTCTCTCGCCCGCTTTGCCGCCGCGCCCACCCCGGCGAACCTCAAACTCCTCTTCCATCCGTCCTACGCCGTTACCCCCGCCGACCTCCGCAAAACCATTCTCAACCTTGCCGTCCGGGGAAAACTTGTTCCGCAGGACCCCAAAGATGAATTTGTGGACCAGATGCTCTTGAGGATACTCAACGAGCAACGGAAGATCAAGAGAACGAGTACAATCAGCCTTCGTGTTTGCGGGCCATCTGAGACTCTGGGTTACGATATCCCTGAATATTGGAGATGGCAGACCCTTGAAGACGTGTTGGTCTTTGGTCCAACCAACGGGTTTTCACCCAAAGCCGTCGAGTATGAAACACCGGTCCGTTCCTTGACTCTAAGCGCAACAACCTCGGGACGATTTAAGGGTGAATATTCGAAATTCATCCCGAACGAGATTCCGCCGCATTCTGGTCTGTGGTTGAGCGAGGGTGATATCCTCGTCCAACGCGGAAATACACTGGAGTATGTGGGGGTGTCCGCCGTCTACCGTGGAGAATCACATCGCTTCGTCTACCCAGATTTGATGATGAAGATCCGTGTGTCATCGGAGGTCGACGTGAGCTTTATCCATCTGACAATGAGTGCCGAGCCCAGTCGTGACTTTCTACGAGCCCGTGCATCCGGAACATCTGGGAGCATGCCGAAGATCAATCAGGCAACGTTGAAGAGCCTACCGATTTCCCTCCCTCCCCTCGCCGAACAGCGCCGCATCGTGGCCAAAGTTGATCAACTGATGGCCCTGGTGGACCAGTTGGAAACGCAGCTCACGGCCTCCCGCGCCACTGTCATCAACCTCATGGAAGCGGTGGTCGCCGAACTGACCGTGCAGAAGGCCGGAAGCAGTATCAAGCAAACTGAGCCAGGGTACGAGAGACAGCGAACAGAGGCACGAAGCAACAGTTCACGAGTATTATGCACCATGTAAACGTTGATCTTGATGGCGAGCCGCAATTTTTCTCTCCCATTGCCGGATTCCAGCCTGCCGGTCTTTCCGGTTGCCGCCCTGCCGCTGATCTGTTATAGAGAAAAATTACTTCGCGCTTGTCCGGTGCCGCCGGAACGTTTTTCACAACAACTCATGCCCGCAAACGGTGCCAACTCCACTACCTTTCAGCCTGTGCATATTCTTATTGTCAAAACAAGCGCCATCGGCGACGTCATCCATACCCTGCCGGCCCTGCATGCCCTGCGCCGCTATTATCCCCAGGCCCATATCAGCTGGCTGATCGAGGAGGCCGCGGCTGACATTGTCGCCGGGCATCCGGAACTTGACCGACTGCTGGTGTCAAAAAGGCAACGATGGGTGCAGGCCCTGCGCCACGGACCGCAAAGGCTGCGGGCATGGCGGGAACTGTGGGCCTTTATCAGGGAGCTGCGCGATACCCGCTATGATCTGCTCATTGATTTCCAGGGCCTGCTCAAAAGCGGGATGCTGGTGGCCGCAAGCCGGGCGGTGCGCAAGGTGGGTTTCGGCCGAGGCATGGAACATGCCGAATGCAGTTATCTCTTTTTAAACGAAAAGGTTCCGCCGGTGGATATGAACATCCATGCCGTGAGGCGCGAGCTCATGCTGCTTGAGGGCATCGGCATTAAAACCGATGAGGTGGTCTTTGATTTGCCGCTCAGCCAGGAGCATTTCCGGCAGATTGAGTCACTGCTCTGCGCCAGGGGGATAGCTGATCCGTCAAGGGTTGTGCCGATCAATCCCCAGGCCACCTGGCCGACAAAACTGTGGGATAACGCCGGATTTGCCCAGGTTGCCGACTGGATCATTGGTCAGGGCATGCAGGTGGTTTTCACCGGCGGCAAAGGAGACAGGCAGGTCATTGACGATATTATTTCCCGGATGGAGCACCCGGCAGTGAGTCTTGCCGGGGATACCACCTTGAAGACATTGGCCGCACTGTACCGCAGGGCGCCGCTGGTGATTTCCACCGACACCGGCCCCATGCATATTGCCGCCGCAGTGGGCACACCGGTGGTGGCTGTTTTCGGCTCCACCGCCCCGTGGCGGACAGGGCCATATGGCGAGCGGCATCAGATCGTCCGGCTTGATCTGCCATGCAGCCCCTGTCTGAAAAGGGAGTGTGACCACCGGCGTTGCATGAATGATCTGGCTCCGGAGCAGGTGATCAGCGCGGTCAAATGTCTGCTGAATTAGCTTGCGCAAATCTTGGCTCGTTGCTGTCAGTATTACTACCTGTTTTCCCCTTGACTTCTTTTTGTCGCCCTTATGTAATAGAAATAGTGCGTCATTTTGTCGCACCAGTTTGTGGGCCAGGTTTTTCGGGGGCGCTTTACCGAGTTTGCCATGTTTTTTCCCATTCATATTTCTTTTCTTGGCAAAAATGATGTGAAATCCCCGGAGGGATTGATTTCATCTCTCTTTAACGGCTGAAGGTTCAAATCGAAACATGACAGTTCTGCCAAGGCCTGAGAGCCGTTTCCCTCATTCGCCGCTCCAGGATGAACAGGGTGTTGTGCTGAAGATCCAGGGCGTTGTCCAGGGGGTCGGCTTCCGGCCCTTTGTCCACCGCCTGGCGTCGCGCTTCGGTTACTCCGGCACGGTTGTCAACAGCGCCGACGGGGTGGTGATCAGGCTGGCGCCGCCTCTTTCCCGTCTGGACAGTTTTCTGCAATGTCTGCAAGAGGAAGCGCCGCCTCTTGCCAACATCATCTCGCTTGAGAAAACGAACATCAAGGTTTTTCCCTGTGAACCCGGCTTTGTGATCCTCGAAAGTGAACGGTCAGGTGCGGCGGGCGCCATGATCCCGCCTGACGCGGCGGTCTGTGATGACTGCCTGGATGAACTGTTCAGCAGAAATGACCGGCGCTACCTCTATCCGTTCATAAACTGCACCAACTGCGGGCCGCGCTTCACCATTGTCGAGTCGATTCCCTATGACCGGCCGAACACGTCGATGAAGGTTTTTCCCATGTGTCCGGGCTGCGGCCGGGAGTACCATGATCCCGTTAACCGCAGATTCCATGCCCAGCCCAATGCCTGCTGGCAGTGCGGCCCCAGCTTGAGCTGGCATGACGGCAACGGGCGGCAGCTCAAATGTGATGACCCGTTGCGCGAGGCAGGCCGCGCCCTAGCACACGGCAAGGTGGTGGCCATGCGCGGCCTTGGTGGTTTCCATCTCTCCGTTGATGCGGGTAGCCAGCAGGCGGTGCAAAAGCTGCGGGAAAGAAAAAGAAGGCCAACCAAGCCCCTTGCCGTCATGGTGGCGGATGTGCAGGCGGCAATGAAAATATGCGGCATATCCGGCAAGGAAAAAGATCTGCTGTGTTCCTGCCGGCGGCCCATCGTGCTGCTGCCTAAAAAAAATGACAGCACCCTGGCTCCATCAGTGGCGCCGGGCATTCTGCATCTGGGATTGATGCTGCCCTACACGCCTTTTCATCATCTGCTCTTCCGGGTGGAGGATACTCCGCCGGCGCTGGTGATGACCAGCGGCAACAGAAGTGAAGAGCCGATCTGCACGGCAAACGATGAGGCAATAGAAAAACTTGCCGGGATCGCTGATTTCTTTCTTCTCCATAACCGGGATATCGTCACCAAGGTTGACGATTCGGTGGTCAGGGTCATAGATGACAGTGAGCGGCTCATCCGCCGCTCCCGTGGGTATGTCCCCGGCTCCGTGGCCCTCAGCCGGCGGCTGCCGGACATTCTGGCCTGTGGCGCGGAGTTGAAGAGCACCTTCTGCATGACCCGGGGGAAGGCCGCTTTCTTGAGTCAGCATATCGGCGATCTCGCAAGTCCGGAAACACTTGAATTTTTTGCAGAGAGTGTCCGGCATATGCAGAATGTGCTTGAGTTTGAAGCAGAGGCGGTTGCCTGCGATCTGCATCCTGATTATCTCAGTACCCGTTTTGCCGAAAGTACGGGCCGGCCCCTTTACCGGGTGCAGCATCATCATGCCCACGCAGCGGCCGTCATGGCTGAACACGGTCTTACCGAAGACACGTTTGCCGTGATACTTGACGGCGCAGGCTTCGGCCCGGACGGCACTGTCTGGGGCGGGGAAATCCTGCTGGCCGGGCTCACCTCTTTTAAGCGGTTGGCCAGCCTGGAAGAAATGATGATGCCCGGCGGTGATGCCGCGGTCCGGGAACCATGGCGCATGGCCATGGCTGCCCTGTGGGCGGCGTACGGCGGGGAAGGATTGGCCGGGAGCGATCGCCTTGTCCCTGCCCTGGCAAAGATAGCGTCTGCCAAAAAAGACAGCTTGGGGCAGATGATGTCCCGGCAGGTCAATACCCCTCTGACCTCAAGCTGCGGCAGACTCTTTGATGCGCTGGCAGCCCTGCTTGATCTCTGTCTTGTCTCCGGCTATGAAGGCCATGCCGCCATGGTGCTTGAGGCAACGGCATGGCAGGCAGTGCGGGGTGACTGGATGGATGATGAGCCGGGTGATGTACAACGGTTTCCCGTGGAGATCAAAGAAGAGCAGGGACGCATGGTGATCAGGACGGCGCCATTGATCAGGTCGGTTGTCGATTCCCTGGCCCGTTCCGATGACAGGGCAGGGCTTGCCCTTGCCTTTCATCGCTGGCTTATCCTGTCCATAACAACTGTCATAAAAGAGCTTGCTGAAAGGCTCGGCAAAAAGAATGTGGTGCTTGGCGGCGGCTGCATGCAGAATGGTCTGCTGCTTGCCGGCCTGGGTAAAAATCTCCGATCCGCGGGATTTCAAGTCTTTTCCGCCGAGAAAGTGCCGGCCAACGATGGCGGGCTGTCCCTCGGTCAGGCTGTTGTCGCCGGGATGAAACATTTACAGGATTGACTGAAGCGCAGAGAGCTCTGCGCGCCTGGCGGAACAGATACGGATTTTTTTTGTCGTTTACGCTGAAACTTGTGTAATTTCCGCTAAAAAAAATAAAAAAATAGTGAGGATGTTCAATGTGTCTGGCTGTGCCCATGCGCGTAATCGCCGTAAAAGGGGTTGAAAAAGATTTCACCATCCCTCAGATCGGGGTTGTTGAAGCCCAGGGTATTGAAAAAGAGGTGCGGCTTGATCTGGTTGACCGCTGGCCGGAAATAGGAGATTATCTTATTATTCATGCAGGCTTTGCCATTTATACCCTGGACGCCGTTGAGGCGGAGATCAATCTGCGGTTACTGCGGGAAATGGTTGACGCAGTGCGGGCCGGATCCGGAGGGGAAAAACAGTAATCATGAAATATGTCTCGGAGTTCAGGGATAAAAAGTTTATCGCCCCCCTGGTTGATGAGTTGCGAAGGACCATTGACCGACCCCTGCGCATCATGGAGGTGTGCGGCACCCACACCATGGCTGTTTTCAGGCATGGCCTGCGATCTCTGATGCCGGAGGGGCTGGAGCTGATCTCCGGGCCTGGCTGTCCGGTCTGTGTCACCTCCAGTGCCCATATTGACGGATTTATCGATGTGGCGGGACGGGACGGGGTGCGGGTGGCAATCTTCGGCGATCTTTACCGGGTGCCGGGTTCCCATGGCTCTCTGGCCAGGGCGCAATCCATGGGCGCTCAGGTCGAGGTCGTCTATTCGCCGATGGACGCCTTGACGCTGGCCGGCAGATATCCGCAGCAGGTGACGGTTTTTCTGTCCGTCGGTTTCGAGACCACCATTCCGTTGGTTGCCGCAACAATACTTGAGGCCGAGCGCCTGCAGGTGGATAATTTTGCCGTGTTTCCCGCCCACAAGATCATGCCGCCGGCACTTACAGCACTGCTTGGCGATCCTGAACTCCGCCTTGACGGGCTCCTCTGCCCCGGCCATGTGAGCACCATCATTGGCGCGGCTGCCTATGAACCGCTGGCCGCTAGTTATAGTTTGTCCTGTGTGGTGGCGGGCTTTGAACCGGTTGATATTCTCCAGGCCCTTATCATGCTGGCACGGCAGGCAAGGGAAGGAAGGGCCGAGGTTGAAAATGCTTACGGACGGGCGGTTTCCTGGCAGGGCAATCTGCGGGCTCAGAAGCTGATGAATGACGTTTTCGAACCGGTTGACTGCCAGTGGCGGGGGCTGGGCACTATCCCTGCCAGCGGCATGGCGATCCGTGATCATTTCTCCTGCTTTGATGCGGAAAAAAGGTTCGGCATCAATCTCGCGGAAACACCGGAACCGCAAGGATGCCTGTGCGGCCAGATTCTCCAAGGGAGGAAAACCCCTGCCGACTGTCCGCTTTTTGCCGGCAGATGCACGCCGCTTAATCCGGTGGGCCCCTGTATGGTCTCAAGTGAAGGAACCTGCGCCGCTCATTATCGTTTCGGGCGTGGGTGAAAAGCAAATCGCCACAATGAGAGGAGCCTGGGCAAACTTATCATGAAAACGACGGAAACGATTCTCCTTGATCATGGCAGCGGCGGACGTGCCAGCCAGGAACTGATTAAAAATATTTTTCTGCCCTATCTTGCCAACCCTGTCCTTGCCTGCCTGGAAGACAGCGCGCTGGTTGACACCGGGGCGGGACTGCTTGCCTTTACCACTGACAGTTATGTGGTTGATCCCATTTTTTTTCCGGGCGGCGATATCGGCGAGCTGGCCATCAACGGCACGATCAATGACCTGGCCATGCGCGGAGCAAAACCCCTCTGTCTCAGTCTTGCCCTGATCCTGGAAGAGGGTTTTCCCCTGGAGGACCTCAAACGGGTCATCCTCTCCATCCAGGGGGCATGCCGCAAGGCGGATGTGCCGGTGGTGACGGGTGATACCAAGGTTGTTCCTAAGGGGAAGGGGGACAAGATCTTTATCAACACCTCGGGCATCGGACTTGTTGACAGCGGCATCCATATCTCTGCCAGAAATGCCCGTCCGGGGGACGCGGTCATCCTCTCCGGCAGCATGGGCGATCACGGTATTACCATCCTGGCGCAGCGGGCCGGCATCTCGCTGCAGGGAAATCTGCGCAGTGACACCATGGCCCTGCATCGTCTGGTGCAGAAGATGCTTGCTGCGGCGCCCGGCGCTGTGCATACCCTGCGGGACCCGACCAGGGGTGGTGTGGCCACATCGCTTAATGAAATAGCCGATGCGGCGCAAGTTGCCGTGGAGCTCGATGAGAGTGAGATTCCTGTAAAACCCGGGGTTGCCGCTGCCTGTGAGATCCTCGGCATGGACCCGCTCTATCTGGCCAACGAGGGCAAATGTCTGGCCCTGGTGGCAAAAGAACATGCCGGCAGGGTGCTTGACCTGATACGTTCGCTTCCCGAAGGGGCGGACGCTGCCGTCATCGGCCGGGTGAGTGAGGGTCCTGCCGGCAGAGTGCTGCTGAAAACAGCAGCCGGAGGATCACGCATCGTGCAGTCTCTGACAGGTGAGCCCCTGCCGAGAATCTGCTAACGGAGGTTGTCCGAGAATAGCAATTTTTTCTCAAATCGAGGCATTTTGAAAAAATAAGCGCAGTCATATATTTGATATTACGAGCATTATTTTTTTAAAATAACGAAGAGTTGGGGAAAAAGGGCATTCTCGGACAGGCTCCTAGAGGAGGAGAGGGCGCATGCATGAGATATCGCTGGTGCAGGGGCTGCTCAGGCAGCTTGCCGAACTTGCCAGACAACACAACAGCAGGGCGATCAGCAAGGTGCGGGTAGAGATCGGACCTCTTTCCGGCATCGTCATCGATTCTTTTCAGTTCGGCTTTGAAGTGCTGGCCGCAGAAGAGAAGTTGACAAGTGAGGCGCTGCTTGAAATTGTTGCGCCGCCCATACAGTACAAGTGCCGCTCCTGCGGTCATGTCTGCCTGGATCAAGCAGGGGCGCCGGATGCCTGTCCGGAATGCGGGCATAATCTGCTCATGCCTGACGGTGGGGGCGATCTGATTCTCCTGCAGGTTGAAATGGTCTGATAAAAGATTTATACTTTTTTAAAAATATGAGGCTAAATGATGTGTGACGACTGTGGATGCGTGAGCCCGAGTCATAAGGTAGTTGCTGTCAATCAGAGTCTGCTGGCCGCCAACGATGCCCTGGCGGAAAAGAACAGAGAGCATATTGAAGAGCTGGGGGCCGTGGCGATTAATCTGATCAGCGGTCCGGGTTCGGGAAAAACCACCCTGCTTGAGAAAACCATTGAGCGGCTGGGCAAGGAGCTGCGCATCGGGGTTATCGAGGGCGATATTGAAACGGAAAGGGATGCCGAACGCATTCGCGCCAAAGGCGTGCCGGTGGTGCAGCTCACCACGGGAGGAGCCTGCCATCTTGATGCCGCCCTGGTCCATAAGGGCATTCATGCCCTGGAAGACCAGCTTGATGACAAGAAACTCGATCTGCTCTTTATTGAAAATGTCGGCAATCTTGTCTGTCCGGCCACTTTTTACCTGGGTGAACATCAACGGGTGGTGATGGTCTCCGTGCCGGAGGGGCCGGATAAGCCTGCCAAATATCCGAAGGCCTTTATCGGCGCCCATGTTTTTATGATCAGCAAGACAGACCTGCTGCCATATTTTGATTTTTCGTCAGAGATGGCGATCAAAGATGCGCTGCAGCTCAATCCGAATCTCACGGTCATGTCTGTTTCAGCAACGGCCGGCGATGGCTTTGACAGTTGGCTGGCGTACCTGCGTTTTCTTTGTCAATGATATTCGGCTTAACCGACGAACTTATCTTTCCTCCGCCTTATCTTGCTAGAGAGGACGGCCTGCTGGCCATCGGCGGAGATCTCTCCGTTGAAAGACTTCTTCTTGCCTATGGCCAGGGCATTTTCCCCTGGTACACAGAGGAAGATCCCATTCTCTGGTGGGCGCCTGACCCGCGTCTTGTTCTTGAACCGAAAAAATTTCATCTCTCGAAACGGCTTGCCCGCCTCATCCGGCAGGGCCGGTTTCACGTCACCTTTGACACCGCGTTTGAGCAGGTGATCAGAGCATGCGCGTTCAGGCGCGCCGGCAAAGAGCAGGGCACCTGGCTGGTGCCCGAGATGATTGAGGCCTACATCCGTTTTCATGAGGCGGGTTATGCCCACTCGGTGGAATGCTGGCAGGGTGAAACTCTGGCCGGCGGCCTTTACGGCGTGGCCATGGGCAGGGTATTTTTCGGCGAGTCCATGTTTTCCAGGGTATCAAACAGCTCAAAGGTCGCTCTGGCGCACCTGATCGACTTGCTGCGCCTATGGCAATTTGATCTGATAGATTGCCAGATGACCACATCCCATCTGTTGAGCCTCGGGGCAAGGGAAATGCCCGGTTATGAATTTTACAGCCGTCTGGAAAAACATGTCCTGCTGCCAGGCCGTCACGGTCCGTGGACAGAGGCTTTGACAAAAAAATAGCCATACCTTGACATCCTTCAGACAAATATTTATAATTAATTTTGTATTAGGCTGCATTAACTAAATGATGAATGGCAAATGAAAAAGGGGGGTGTTAGTATGTTCGATCTTATTCCATCAAGACGGCGTAGAGTAGAGGTTCCGGATGTTTTCGAGGAAATGGAGGATATGTTCAAGAGAATGTGGAAGGGGTCAATGCTGCATGACATGCTGCTCGAGTCTGAGAAAAACTGGGCTCCGCGGCTGGATGTCAGTGAGACCGAGAAGGAGATTGAAGTGATTGCCGATCTTCCCGGCCTGGAGAAAAAGGATATCGATATTTCCCTTGAGAATGATGTCTTGGTCATCAGGGGTGAAAAGAAGGAAGAGTATAAGGAAACTGACAAGCATGTCCATAGAATGGAACGGCGGTACGGATCTTTTTATCGGGCTTTACGGCTTCCTACCGAGGTGAAGAGTGATAAGATTGAGGCCTCCTTCAAAAACGGTGTATTGAAAATCACCCTTCCGAAATCCGAGGAAGCGAAAAAGAAAATCGCCCGCATTGAAGTCAAATAGCAAGGTCGTTTCCTAATAACAAAGCCCGCAGCAATGCGGGCTTTTTTATTTGCTTGACAAAAATGTTATTCCTGGAGATTAATGAAGGAGTTTGTCCTTATCCGGCACCTGTCTTGCCTGGTAGCACAAAGCCCTCCATAGGACGTGAATATGGGTACATCTTTCAGCGCCGTGTTATGAGACTGAAGGTAAAATTCCACGGTTCTCCATCCATGCCCTTCGTGATAAAAACCTGGCAAACTGACATGCGAATTTATGGCACACGAAGAATGTCCCGGTAAACAGGCAGATACACCCGAGTCGCAGAAGGACCGCAAGGAGCTTGAACTGCGCATCAGGGAACTGTCCGGGCAGGTGGGCGTGCTGACCCGCCAGCTTGAGGAGGAGATTGCCGAGAGGGACAGAAAATTCCGCATTGTCACTGATTTTTCCTGGGAGTGGGAATACTGGATCGCCCCTGACGGGAAATTTCTTCATATCTCACCGTCATGTGAGCGGATTTCCGGCTACAGCGCTTTAGATTTCTATAATAATCAAGAGCTTTTTCTGTCAATAATCCATCCGGATGACCGGCAGCGCATTGATGCTCACCTTATGGAAGAGATCCAGGATGCGGCGGAATTTCATTTTGACTTCCGCATTCTGACCAGAAGCGGGGAGGAACGCTGGATTACCCACAGCTGCCAGCCGGTATTCAATGAACAGGGGCATTCTCTCGGCCGGTGGGCGAGTAATCGTGATATCACCCTGCGAAAACGTGCCCAGGCAGCGCTCCAGGAAAGGGAACAATTTTTTCGCATGGTTCTTGATGCCACCTCCAACGGGGTCTGGGACCGCAACCTGCAGACCGGTGAAGTCTATTATGGTGAAAATTGGGCAAGGATGCTGGGCTATACTCTTGAAGAGTTGCGGGACCGGAAAATAACGTGGGAGCATCTGCTGCACCCTGATGACAAGCACGCTGCCATGGCTGCTGTGCTGAATCATCTGCAGGGGATCACCTCCAGGTATGTTGCGGAATTCCGCATGCGGAACAAGTCCGGTAACTGGCAATGGGTTCTCGCCCGGGGCAAGGTGGTGGAATGGGATGAAAAGGACCAGCCGCTGCGTTTTGTCGGCACCCATTACGATATTTCGGATCGCAAGAAGGTTGAGGATGAGCTGCAGGAAAGCTCAAGGAAAATCAAGGAGTTTGCCTACTCTGTCGTCCATGATCTGAAAAATCCGGCTATTTCCATTCATGGCCTGGCCAGGCGCTTGCACAATAAATGCGGGCATATGCTGGATGATAAAGGGAAAAAGTTCTGCGCGCAGATCCTCAGTTCATCCGAAGAGATTGCATCTCTTGTTGACAAGATCAATATTTTCATTTCGTCCCAGGAAGTGCCGCTTGTTCTGCAGCAGGTCTCTTTGCGGGAGACTTTGAATATCATCAGGGAGGAGTTTTCCCTCCAGTTTGATCTCCGCTCCATCAAGTGGCTCGAACCAGAAAATTTGCCGGACATCACTGCCGACCGTCTGTCATTGTTGCGGATTTTGCGGAATCTGGTTGATAATGCCCTGAAGTACGGCGGCGGGAATCTGAGTGAGATTGAAATCGGCTATAAGCATTCGGGAGCCTTTCATGTTCTTTCCGTGCGGGATGACGGCGTGGGATTGGGCAATGAAGAATCGAACGGTCTTTTTTCCATGTTCATGCGGAAAAAGACCTCGCTGGGCATTGAAGGGGCAGGACTGGGCCTGGCTATTGTCAAAGAGGTTGCCGCCCAGCATAAAGGTCAGGTCTGGATCGAGCATAACCCGAAAAACGGCATTACCTTTTTCGTATCTTTTTCAAAGTTGTTGGACTGACAGCTGATCAGCCTTAATTTTGCCGTGCGGGCCTGGGTGAATGCGGCTGACTACTGGCCCGTGTTCTTCGACACCAATGAAAAGATGAAATAACGCTTTGATGCCGAGGGAATCAGCATTCCCTTTCCGCAGCGAGATATTCATCTTTTTGCAGAAAAAGAAACGGCTTAAGCCGGCAACTGCATTTTTTGCCGCTGTTTCCGGATAATAGGGATTTAAATGGCTTGCTGCCAGTCTTGAAAGCCGGCCATTTTTCATTACGGCTGTATTTGCCGCCAGGCGGATTGAGGATAAGGTCTGCAAGGCGGCCCGCAGCATAAAGGAGCGTACTCGTTTGACAATCAACAAGGAATTAACCGCAGGGGATGATATCGATTCCCGCTGTCTGAAGTGCAAGAATGTCACCAACCATACCATCGTAGCCTTGGTGGGAAATCGGGTGGTAAAGGTGCAGTGCAATGTCTGCCGGGCACTACATAATTACCGTCCGATTCAAGTTGAAAAAAAGACAACCGTGCGGCGCAGCGGGGAAAAAAGCGGACAATCCGGCAAAACCGGCGGGTCATCACGGGAGTCAAAGGCTGAAAGCCATTTCCTGGAACTCGTCGGCGGCAGGGATCCGGTTGCGGCTTTGCACTATGCCATGACCAAAAGTTTTATTGAGGATGATCTGGTCAATCATCCTGTTTTCGGGCTTGGGCTGGTAATCAGGATGATTCCCCCCAACAAGATCGAGGTGGTTTTCAAAGAGGGAAGTAAGATTCTGATCTGTGCACCGAAGGTGAAAAAGTGAGGGATTTTTTATGGGAAAACCTGAGATTTCCGCGGCAGATACCCCGTTTCAGCCGAGAAGTTTCGGCGGGATCGGATCAAGATTTCTGAGTTTGGCAAGCAGAAGATGCGGAGAGGGAAAATAGGCAAGGGCAGTGAGATTCTCATCCAGGGCCTGCACAGCTTTGGGCGCCATTTTTTCAACCACCTGCTGCCCGCCGCCTGCCATCAGAATGTAAACCCCTGCCGCACGTATCAGACCCTGCAGGGCGGTTGAATTTTTTTTCCGACTCTTACAAATTGCTTCTCTGGAGTTATCAATAATGGAAAAACTGGTGAATGAGATAAAGCAATTCCGTGAGGAAAGGGACTGGGAGAAGTTTCACAGTCCGAAAAATCTGGCGATGGCCCTCATGGTGGAATGTGCGGAACTGGCGGAATATTTTCAATGGCTCACCCAGGAGGAAAGCAGAAATCTCTCCGCGGAAAAAAAAGAGGCTGTCCGCGAAGAGATTGCCGATGTCTTTGTTTATCTGATCAATCTTTCCGAGAAACTGGGCATTGATCTCCTGGACGCAGCCTGGGACAAGATCGGCAAAAACAGGAGAAAATATCCGGCTGACAGGGTTCGGGGAAAATCATCGAAATATCATGAGTATGAGTAATAATCCCGCAAAGGAAGAACTGGTTGCCATAGTCGATGAGGAGAACCGCGTCGTTGGCAGCGCCGGCCGCAGTGTCATGCGGCGTTTCAATCTTATCCACCGGGCCGCCTATGTCCTGCTTTTTAACAGCCGGGGGGAGCTTTTTGTCCAGCAACGGACGGAAAGCAAGGATGTCTACCCCGGATATTATGATATCGCCTCCGGCGGTGTTGTGCAGGCCGGGGAAGACTACGACATTTCCGCCCTGAGGGAACTTGCCGAGGAGGTGGGCATCACCGGAGTCCCCTTAAGTCCGCTTTTTGATTTTTTCTGGCAGGATGCAAACAATAAGGTGTGGGGCCGGGCATATACCTGTGTTGCGGACGGACCGGTAACCCTTCAGGAGGAAGAGGTGCAATGGGGGCAGTTCATGCCAATGGACGACATCCATCAGCTGCGCGGCAAAAAGCCGTTCACCCCGGACGGACTCTATCTTCTTGATAGATATCTTGCCGAGAGAAAAAAATCTGTTTGATATGGGGAAATTCAAAGGACGGAATTATCTCCGGTCATGCCGGGATTTTTTATTTCCCTGTATCAGGAAGCATCCAGCACTTTCCGGATCAGTCCGGCAAGAGTGTTGTTGTTTAAAGGCTTCATGGCAAACTCCTTAATGCCCTGAGACTTTGCCTTTTCTTCATCTACCAGCGCGCTGTAACCTGTACACAATATGATTGGGATATTGTGCCGGATCTGTAACATCCTTCTTGCCATATCAAGACCTGTCATGCCCGGCATCGTCTGATCTGTTATGACAAGGTCAAAATCATATGGCTGGTTTTGAAAAGTCCCCAGGGCCTCAAAGCTTTTCGTGTGGACAGTGACCTGGTATCCCAGCCTTTCAAGCAACTTCTTGCCTAATTCAGCCAGCAGGTCTTCATCGTCAACAAAAAGAATCCTTTCCTTGCCCCCTGGAAGATCAGCAACTGTTGAATCGACTGCCACTGCCTCCTCTCTGCTCTGCGGTAAATAGATATGAAAAACCGTTCCCCTGCCGAGTTGACTGTCAACAGTGATTTCTCCGCCATACTCTTTTATCACGCCATATGTGATAGCGAGGCCCATACCGGTGCCTTTGCCTTTCTCTTTTGTGGTAAAGAAAGGGTCGAAGATCTTATCAATAATCTCCGGGCTGATACCTGGGCCTGTATCACTTATGGAAAGCTCAACAAATACTTCCTGAGAGTTATCCCTGGTTTTTGCTAATACTAATGGAATATTGTCGGCAATCTTTAACTCGACTGTTAAAACTCCCCCGCTTTCCTCCATGGCATGAAAAGCGTTGGTACATAAATTCATCAGGACTTGATACAGCTGGGTTGGATCAGCAATTACGGTTCCACAATCCTGCGCAATATTTTCTCTGATTTCAATGGATCTCGGAATTGAAGCGCGCAGCATTTTCAATGCTTCTTTAATAATCGACTGGAGTTTGACCGGTATGAGTTCCATCTTTGATTGACGGCTGAAAGTGAGAATTTGTTGTATTAAATCTTTAGCGCGATTCCCTGCCTGGAGAACTTTATCCAAATTTTCTGAAATGATGGAGTCAGGCGCAACATGATATTTGGTTATCTCTGCATAGCCGAGGATCACACTGAGAATATTGTTAAAATCATGGGCAATTCCTCCTGCCAAAGTGCCAATGGCCTCCAATTTATGAGACTGTCGGAGCTGCTCTTCTAATTTTGCTTTGTCCTCTTCGGCCTGCTTGCGCTCGGTGATATCCAGGGTAAATCCAGCGAGCATATTTGGCTTTCCATCGATGAAGACCGGAAATTTTGTTGTTTCATAAATTTTTCCGTTCAATTCCTCAACAACAGTAATGCACTTTCCCTCGTTAAGAATTCGTTTGTCATCCTCGATCATGCTTTTGGCCAAGTCAGAAGGAAAGACCTCATCCATTGTTTTACCTAAGATATTTTCAAGTGGCAGGCCGAGCATTTTTTCATAGTTTCTGCTCAGCATCAACGAGCGGATTTCATGATCCTTGAAAAATATATATACCGGACTGTATTCAAGAAAGGATTGGAAAATGATCTGGTTTTCCAGCAAGGCCTTTTCCGCCTTCCGTTTTTTCAGGATGTTTACCGCCAGCACGAAAATTGTTATCGACAGAGCAGAAAAGAGGGCAACGGCACCCCATATGATTTTTTTGTATTCCTGGTAAGAGGGTTTGGGTTTATTAAGAATAATTGCATCTGCCGGCAAATCTGATTCCTTGATCCCGAACTTTTTGAGCTGGATGTAATTGAACTTTGGAATAGTCGGTGTTTCCTTGAGCAGCGGTATGGCGCTTGCCGGCTCCCCTTTAAGAATTCTTTGCACCATTGCGGCTGCCGTTGCGCCGTGTAAATGCCCATCCATTACATATCCGCCGATCAACCCGTATCTGAGGGAATAATCAAGAATGGCATAACCCGGCAGTCCGCTTTGCGCAGGGAGGTCCCAGCGTAAATTCTCCGGTATGACTTCACCTTCCGGGGTTACGTTATATGAAAGAGGGAAAACAGGGGTGTTGGCAGGCAGGGCGGAAAGCCTTGTCCTGACTTCATCGGGAGAAAGATTGATGAGGTCGAGGCTGTCAATTGTTGTGCCCAATGATTTGAGCGAGTTATGGAAATCATTGAGCATCAGCCTCCCGGTCAAGGTGCCGTCACTGATTGTGACAACATGTTGTGCATCGGGATGGAGTTTCAGTGCCAGTCTGATGGTCTCTGTAAAATTTTGTTCCTCAAGAACCCCGGTAATGTCCTTCTGCCCCTCAAGCATCGAGTCCGTGAAACCATTTATGCCGCAAAAAACTACCGGGGTCTGGGGAAACAACTCCTTGCGGTACCTTAAAACAAAATCAAGCGCGTTGTTGTCGATTGCCAATATTGCATCAAGCTTTATATGGCCATATTTATAGGTATAAAGTTCTTTCAGGTGCGGCTCTATCTTGTCAAGCGCATACCTCTTGGCATCCATGTCCTCATAGTACAATGAAATATTACTGTCTGAGTGGTCGAAAGTGTCCTGAATCCCGCTGACGATCAGATCCAGAAAAGGTTTGCCCCGGTGGTAAGAGCTGAGAACAAGGACGTTGTGTCCGGGGCCTGATTGTGCTGTCGCCAGGGCAGGAAGCATGGCGATGAAGGCCATGAAAATGGCGGACAGCAGAAAGGTAATACCAAATTTCATTGCAGATAAGTTTTTCACTTGTATTTCTGTAGGATTATATTGTCAGGCCCGTAATAAGCCATGATCTGAATAAATTCCGCTGACGGATTCCGATGAGAGAAAATCGAGAAAGCACGGGCCCCATTGACCGCCATCGCCAATCAGCCCCGCATGGGACAGGCTGATGACATTTTCAGGAAATGGCTGCGGATGTTCAATGGCGCCCCCCAGGGGGATCATATCAAATAATGCGGGGAATATACGGGTATAACGCAAGGCCAGATGATAATAAACCACGGCAACGTCAGCCCGGCCATCGATGATCGCCTGGGGCGCCTCCCGATGATGAATTTGTTGACCATAGCAGATTTTTGTGTTTGGCGCTTCATCTGTCAGAAAAGAGAGATCTACGTTTTCGCGGGCCGCCATGCCTGAAAGAGTGTTGACATACCCTTGGTAGCTCACAGTCTCAGTCTCGGGATTGGAGAGAAACAGCCTGATATCTTCCCGAATCAGATCAGCAACACCTGAGATGTTTTTCGGGTTGCCTTTTTTTATCAGCAAGACACTGCCTTGATTTCGCATAAATGGAATATGCCGTTGCATGTATCCTTTCCTGACCAGGCTGTCCAGTACGGCAGGCGGACTGATAAAAACATGGGGCTTGGCTGACAGGATAAAATTACCGATTTGCAGGCTGCCATGTATGAGCAGGTTCAACACAGGTTTTGGCGGGGTTGTCACATAAAAGATCTGTTCCACTTCAGGGTAGTTTTTTTGAAAAAGCTCCAGGGTCTCCATCAATGCCATATGGTGATTGCCATCGGAAAAAATCACCAGCCTGGCGTTTAACGGATCGCCATGCAAATCCAGGCAGAGGTTTGACCCTGCGTGGCGCCATCTGGGTATATTTCTACCGGAAGACAATGTTTCCTCAGGCCAGGTCAGCATAGCGAAACTCCTTGCATCGTACGACAACACCAGCAAAGCATCCCTGTATTACGGATTCAGTCATATTACTCGTGGAATTCGGGATGTTGCAATAAATTTGTTATAAAACCGAGAAGTGTCTCATAGTTTACCGTGCCGCCGGGATCATGGATGAGAAACAACCCGGACTACATTGCCCTGTTTGCCTCGATGCGCAGGACCTTCGCGCCCCGGATCTTTCTTGCCTTGAGTTCGGCCAGTGCCTTATTGGCGTCCTCCAGGGGGAACACCTGGATCTCCGCTTTAATTGGTATTGATGCGGCAAGCTGGAGAAATTCGCTGATGTCGGCCCGGCTGACATTGGCCACGCTCTTGATTTCCTTTTCCAGCCAGAGATGGGTTGGATAATCGAGCGTGAGAAGGCTGTTTTTGTCCCGCTCCTCCTTGCGGATGGCGTTGATGACCAGTCTGCCTGCCGGTTTGAGATTGCCGAGCGCGGCGACAACCGGTTTCCACGCCGGGGTCGTATCGATGATGCAGTCAAGTTTCTGCGGCGGCTGCTCGTCAATATCCCCGGCCCAGGCGGCACCCAGTTCCCGGGCAAAATCCCTTTCCGTTTCGCTTCGGGCAAAGACAAAAAATGTTGAGCCGGGGAAACGGTGTCTGGCCATCTGCAGCACAAGATGGGCTGAGGCGCCGAATCCGGTAAGGCCGAGAGTCTGGCCGTCCTGGAGTCCGGTGAGGCGCAATGACCGGTAGCCGATGGCGCCGGCGCAGAGAAGCGGGGCGGCTTCGGCATCGGAAAAAACGTCCGGCACGGCATGGGCGGAGCGCTCCGGCACGGTCATGAACTCGGCATAGCCGCCGTTTGCGTCCCTGCCGGTTGCCGCAAACTGCGGGCAGAGATTATCGTTGCCGGCCAGGCAGAACGGGCATCTGCCGCAGGCGGAGTAAATCCAGCCGATGCCGACCCGGTCACCGGTCTTGAAAAGGGTGGTGTGTCTGCCGGTCTGCTCAACCCGGCCGATTATCTGATGCCCCAGGATGACGGGGAGGGCAGGGGGAGGGGTTCTGCCTTCTATCTCGTCCAGTTCGGTATGGCAGACGCCGCAGGCCGAAACCCTTACCAGCAGTTCATTGTCCGCCGGCACGGGCACAGGCAGCTCGGCAAGTTCCAGCCGGGCTTCGCCTTCCCGTAGGGGGCCGAGTCTCTTCAGTACCATTGCTTTCATGTTGCTCTCTCTTAGGCAGGCGCGCTCTTGCTGCGGCAATTGCCGGGCAGATGGCTTCTCCGGCGTCATGCCTGCAGCGGCTGATGACTGATCATTTTTCAGCAGACCGGCAGCTCACCACGGACCAGACGTTGGGTAAAGGAACCGATGTTGCCCAGCTCCCAGTCGATCACGGCGGCAACCTGATCATGGATGTCCGCCAGCGTCACATCCGAGGCAAGAATCAGCTGCGCTGAGGCAATCAAGGGTAGGTCAATGGCTTTGCCGATCCGGCTGCAGAGCCATACGGTGACCTCTCTGATGCCGGGCACCTCTCTGTAAATGTTTGGGCGCATATTGATGGGCTGTTCGTTTGGGTTGATCAGTCTATTATTTTTGTATCCAGTTTTGTGAAAAGTTTTGTCTGGATGAAGATGCCGGCGGCTACCAGCAGCACAAAAATCACGGCGCTTGAAATCTGCCCTGTGCCCAGTGCCTTGACAATCGCTCCGGCGCCGATGAGGCAGGAGAGGATGATAAGGGCCGGGTCCAGAATCCAGAAGGACAGGCCCGCGCCGATCAAGCCTCCCACCAGCAGAAAGATGAGGATGACCTCGGATGAGATGAACGGCTGGACGAGGAGCAGGGTCAGGAAGGTTCCGGCATAGAATCCGGCCAGGGCGAAGGCGAAGCGTTGGGCAAATATTGCCACTATCGCGCCGAGAGAACCGGTGGCGAACCCGACCAGCAGCAGCACCCATTGGGGTTTATCTGCGAGAAACATGGCGGCAAATTCTATCCCGACAATAAACCCCGCAACCGCGACAAAAACCCAGAAAAGTTTCCTGCCGAACAGAAGAAGAATGATCCCTAATAAAATATTAAAAATTTCCATAGATAAATACTCTGTTTATTTTGAATAGATGGGCAAGGCCGGCGGCCCAATGACGCAGCAAGGTCTCCGGGACGGTTGCCGTGACCAATGACGGATCAGGGCGGCAAC